>Ga0209589_1000370_pt1 | contig 60232 bp, 32 predicted proteins | sample CowpeawhiteBW_FD_187525 | JGI IMG/M metagenome (GOLD analysis project Ga0209589, IMG submission 187525) | Root nodule microbial communities of legume samples collected from California USA - Cow pea white BW (SPAdes) (version 2) | ecosystem: Host-associated > Plants > Roots > Nodule | place: USA... | reverse complement strand
TAAATATTATTGTTATTATAAGGATGTGAATGATAGTTATATGCATGAATAATATATGTGAAGCACCGTAGAGATATATAAATGCATATATGTCAATATATATATATATATATATATATATATATAAGAGATATTATGTAATAATTTTAAGAAGATAGGTTTGGTGACAAGAATTGTCGATGTGAAAACACATAGACAAAAGGATGATCTTTGAATAGGAAAAAGAGTGGATCCACAAGGTCCCAAATGAATTGGCTTATTCGAAAAAAGTCCTCTTCTTTGGAAGATCTATTTTCTGTCCAGTACTGCATGGTTTCACCCTATAAGAACTCTGAATCATTTTCTTGAAACTCATCCTCTTAAATCATAAATGATCCACTTGTTCCGAAATGACTTGATCCAATAGGGAAATCTCAAATTATTGGGCCTTTCAATACAATCAAATAGAAAGCCCCAAGGACACCATATTCTAGGAACCCAAATGATGTGATTGAAAAAATCCTTTTCTATTTATTACGGGTCTACACAAGAAAATGACTTGAAAATAGTAAGTAAAGAAATAAAATAGGATTTGTAACACCTCACATATAATATAAGGATGGTAAATGTCTCTTTCCCTACCTTAGTTATTGTAAAAGATATATCATGATTGTATTAAAACTTTGATGATATTTTTTTTTCTTTCTTCGTTGTTATCTTGAACTCACACCACCTATCATCTTTTTTATTTTTATCTATTATCTTATACTGGATGCACTAATCCTCTCTCTCTATTTTTTTCCACCCCATACCTTAACTCCTTTACCCATATTTATAACACTCATTGTAATGATTACCATTAGTTTAGTTTTAACTAGATTTTACCGAACATTGTTCTAATTACATTCATAATAAACTTCTCATTCTAGATTTTTTTTATTGATTGACAGATGGATAAGACCATGCTACAACCTTGTCTATTACTTTTAATATCTCAGATTGTTTCGTAAGTATCCCCTATTTATTTTATTTTAATAATAATATTGTAATTATATAGTATATAGATTTACTTATGACTAATATACATATCTATAATACATATATTATAATATATAAATAGTTGTAAATAACTGACAAGTTACGAACAAAAGGTACTTCTTGAAACGTGTAAAATCACTAGCCTTAAGGATTTATTCACGGTGTGTTGCGTAAGTCCCCCAAGATACAACAAGAACTTCTCGGATCTTCCGAGGATCTCAGAACTAGTAAGAAAGTACTCTCTTGAAAGAGTATTTAACCTAGATAGTAGAAGAAAGAAATATGAGAGAGAAGAGAGCTTGAAGAATGAAGGAGAAGAATGAGAGATGGTGTGTTTTGGATAGCACCAAAGTCACCTATTTATAGGTGTGAAGGATTGAATGGAATGGGCTGAAAATCCATATTGCTCACCTAACGTTCAAAAGCATATTTGCAACGTACGGTAAAATGAATCATAATCATTGCAATAATTATGGAATCAAAACTGAAGAATCTTTGCACCACAAGCAAAATTGCTGCAGTGGAAAAATAAATGGTGGAGGCAACGTTCAAAACTTTTGCAATAACTGCTAGTATTATAACATAAATATTATTTCCTCATACTAGTATTACTATTATTTTAATTGTTAACGCTAATTTCTTAAATATATACTTCATAAAGTTTTTTTTATATATAGTAATATTACTATTATTTTTTAGTGAAAAAAAGCATTAACTAATTTATGTATATATATTTTTTTAAACAAAGAACTTATAATATGATTTTTACACATGAAGATTATGGTATAGTAGAAATTTTGGTCTTACAATACTAAAAATAGCATATTATAATCTTGAGATGTTACACAACGTCCATCAACTCGTTAAAAGTGGCATTCATCAAGCAGAAGTATGTTCCCTGCTTTGATATTTTCAAATAACTTGTGATATTTGTTGATTTGAATCTTTATGTCTTTATCTTCGATCATCTCCCAATGGTAGTAATTTCCTATGACGAACCTTTGTCGGGTGACGTCTTCAACAGTATATTTGAGAATCAACGAATCCAAAATTTCTTTCGCTTCCTTATATGAGCAATACACATCGAACAAATCATTAAACAAGGCGCTAAGTAAGGTGTGTCAGCACACCTTGTTTGCATAAGTTCAATCTTCAACTTGTTTGGCAGTAGGTTTGTCAGGTGTCGATAGGGATGTCAAAAATATCCGTACCCGTGGGTATCCGCGGATAAAACCTGCAATGGATAAGAAATGGATATTAAAAATGGATACCCGCTACCCGCGGGGACGGGTATTTTTGATACCCGCATGTTAACGGGGCGGGTACGAGTATCATAGTATCCGTATCCGTGGATACCCGTACCCGCTAAACTTTAATTCACAAAAATACCCTTATATATATATATATATATATACATATTAGTAAAAAACATTTTGTCCTAATTTTTTATAAGTTGCATATCTTGTCTTCTGTCTTCATTCTTCCAACTTCAAGTATTAGTACGTTGTCTTCTTTCAAGTACATCCCTTAACATTTTTCTCTTCTCCTTCTTTAAAATTGGGCATATACATCAAACCATATATAGATAGTGACGTTTATGGTATGCTTGTTGTCAAATGATGGAATCAAAATAAGAATATTTGGCACGTGACAGTTGAGGTTTATTATTTGATTATTTTTCAGGAATCAATCGGAGAAATTGGACTTGTTGATCAAAACACTAATTAAAGAATTTCCATCATGTTGAATGTCATTTTATATTTATTTTTATAATTATTTGGACTTGAGTTAGTTTAAAATTTATTTAAAATTTATGACAATGATGTATTTTATTTTATTTTATTTGAATTTATGATTAAATATTTATTTTTTAAATAATTTTGTAAATACCCGTGGGTACCCGTGGATATCCGCGGGTATGAAAAAAATAGACGGGTACCCGCATAACGGATACCCGACGGATATGGGTACGGGTACGGGGTAGATATTTATCTAGCGGGTAGGGTACGGGGGAGCTACTACCCGTACCCTACCCGCCCCGTTGACATCTCTAGGTGTCGAAGTTGAGAGAGCCATAGCCACTCCATACATGTCTAAAAGAGTAGACACACGTTCTTGCTAGCGTCGGAAGTTCTGCCCAGAGAATACCTCAATTTTTGATACATCCAGAAATGGTTTCGCAAAGACGGTCGGAGTTCCGGAACTATTTTGATTCTCCAAAGTAGTAGAGTTGTTGTTGTCAGCCATAAGTCCTTAAGATTGATGTAAATAACTGACAAATCACGAACAAAAGGTACTTCATGAGGCGTGTAAAATCATTGTCCTTAAGGACTTATCCGCGGTGTGTTGCACAAGCCCCCCAGGATACAACAGGAACTTCTCGGATCTTCTGAGGATCTCAGAACTAGCAAGAAAGTACTCTCTTGTAAGAGTATTTAACCCAGATAGTAGAAGAAAGAAATATGAGAGAGAAGAGAGCTTGAAGAATGAAACAGAAGAATGAGAGATGGTGTGTTTTGGAGAGCACCAAAGTCACCTATTTATAGGTGTGAAGGATTGAATGGAATGGGCTGAAAATCCATATTGCTCACCTAACGTTCAAAAGCATATTTGCAACGTACATGGGTAAAATGAATCATAATCATTGCAATAATTATGGAATCAAAACTGAAGAATCTTTGCACCACAAACAAAACTGCTGTAGCGAAAAAATAAATGTTGGAGGCAACGTTCAAAACTTTTACAATAACTGCTAGTATTATAAAATAAATATTATTTCATCACACTAGTATTACTATTATTTTAATTGTTAACGCTAATTTCTTAATTATATACTTCATAAAGTTTTTTTTATATATAGTAATATTACTATTATTTTTTAGTGAAAAAAAGCATTAACTAATTTATGTATATATTTCTTTTTTTAAACAGAGAACTTATAATATGATTTTTATAGATGAAGATTATGGTATAGTAGAAATTTTGGTCTTACAATACTAAAAATAGCATATTATAATCTTGAGATATTACACAACGTCCATCAACTCGTTAAAAGTGGCATTCAACAATGAAAACTATCGCTGAACACCACATCAGATGACAACAAATGCATTTTGTTGTTTATGCGCAATTTGGACTTAGTTTATAATTCAAATTGGTACTCCTCTTTTAGGTATTAGTCAAAAAATAGTTTTTAAAACATAGTGATTGGTACCAATTTGATCAATGACTCACATTCATCTTTCTCCTAATTATCACAAGATCAAACAACATGCAATACTTGATCAATCCATCTAAAATACCATAATTCATACATACTAGCAAAATCCACCACACAACTCAATTTCATTACCAAATCACAATCAACCACTAACATGCAAAATATAACATATTATCAAACTCGCACACACTAATATCAACTAGCTTCCCTTACCTTGATTGATCAACCTCAAAGCTCTAGGACAACAACCACACCTTTCAACTCACAAGATGCTCTATCTACACATAGAAACCATCACAAACATGATCAAACCATACCATCATGATCACTAATCAAAAAATACTCATAAAGAAGACTAAAGCCCCACATGCGACCAAGAGAGGGTCACATGCAACCTAGAACAAAGAGATCCAAAGACAACGAACAAAAAACCACTTACATGGTTTGAAGAAACTAATCGTATAGAAGGGAAGAACTCACCAAGAGAATCATCATAGTGGTCTCCAATCTTCAATCATATGAACAAGGAGTCAGATAACTTGGAGAAAGGGAAGAACACTCTTATAGAAAAGTTATTATAGAGATAAAGTGTTTTTAAGTAATGAGATCTCTTTATGAAATTTCTATTTATACTTAAGTGTTTTTCTTATTAAAATAATAAGGTCTCATCATTTTAAAACATTGTCACTCCTAAAATATAAATTTCTAGGTTCTCACAGTTTTCAAATAAGTTTTTAGGTCCATTAATAATGTTTGTCTATCAATAAGGTTAAAAAATTATTAACTTCCAAAATTTCATGAATCTTTACACCAAAACTATAAATCATGTTTATCAAAAAAATAGGCTAACTTCCAAATCAACCCAAGATAACTTAGTTTCTCCACCAAACATCTCTAAGAGCTTTTAGGTCCATTTTTATTGTTTATTGTCTAGTAAATAAAGCTTTTAACAAAATAACAATAATAATATATAACAATGTATTCAATACAAAAATCTATTTTTCTTCAAAAATTTGACTATAAAGAGAATCTGGGTTTTGTATGAAGAACTACATTCAGTCTTCAATCAACAAATTGAGTTCTAGTATGTGAATTAATGTGCAAGTTACAACACAAATATTATTTCAACTTGTAGTCATATTTAAATAATCTATACAAGTATTTTTTTTTTTTTCAGAGCATAGTCACTTTTAACTAACCCGTCAAGTATTCTTTAATCACATAGTCATTTTTGTTCAAAAGGTCAGAAATTAATTTAGAACGTAGTCACTCCATAGTAACCCACTAAGTATTGTTTAACAAATAATCACTTTTGATTAAGACAAGGTTTGTTTATACATAGAACCTAATAACATTATTAACATTTGATAGTTTTTTTTAAAAATATTTGAATACAAATAAATGATGATAAATATAATCTAAAATTAGTCATCACACTTCAGTTTTATATGTGTTTATCATTTAAGGTGATCGTGGAAACCTTAAGGAAACAAAGTTCAACTAAGGTTGACCAAGATATATATATATATATATATATATATATATATATATATATATATATATATAATTTATTTTTCATTTAGTTTTTCAAAAGTAATATTAAAAGTTTCGTAGGAGACAACATGTCTCAACATTTTCATTGACAGAGAAGACAACCAAAAAAGACAAAATGAGAATCTTAGGGTGACCTTCAACCACGCTAAAATGATGTATCAATAGTCATAATAGAGACGAGGAGGTTCAGTAGGCTCTGTGAGAGAGACGTGACAATGGTCCAGTGAGAGGAAAGTGGTGCATGGGTGACACGCACCTAGCATTAGTGGACAAAGATTGAGCGCTTGGAGGCACATGGAGCTAAACCAACTTCTAAGACCAATACGGTTAGCTGTCACCTGGAAAAACATTCTAGATTTGAAGGTTTTCCACAAGAACTACAATGGTGGCTGACTACAACTAATAGCAATGAATGACAACTTACTATGATGGACCACAAGTTGCATGTGTTTGAGCCCCCACTCATAATTTTTCAAAATATAAGTTCTTTTTGTGAATACTCTTTGAATATGTTTTTGTTTTCTACCTTCAAACCAAGCACCAACTCCTATTTCTAACTTAGGTTTTCTAAGTTATTAACATGAATTTTTTTGGAGTGCTTTCAGAACTTGAACTTTTAAAGGTTGTATCAAAATTTTAAGTTCTTGTGTACTTCCATTGTGATTTGTAAACTCTTCCTATCTTTGTTATTATTGATTTTGATTACTTTTGTTTTATTGTATGTTTTCAACAAGAGTTGATAAAACATAAATTCTCTTACACATTAAAACTTGAATTGTGATCAATAAGTCACTAATTTCTTTTTGAGTTAAATATATTTTTAGTCCTTATATTTAGATGCGAAATTGGAATTAGTCATTGTTTCAAGATGTATATGTTGGTCCTCAAACTTTAAAAATGAATGAATATAGTCATTTTAACCTAATGACATTAATTTTTTTGGACTTGTTAAATTGTGTTCTACAATGACATTTCATTTGGAATATCTCAAAACAATATAAACAACCTGAAACGCATTTGGCACGTAAAAAAATTACACAATTGGGTTATGATAACTATATCTATTCATTTTTAAAGTTTGGAGACCAAACTCTGTCAATATTTAAGATAGGGATGAATTCCAATTTTAAGTCAACATTTAAGAATTACAAACAAATTTAACTTTTTTTTTAATATGAACATAAACTTTAAAACCTTATCAAATGAAAATTAATTCACTTGAAAAAAAAAATATCAATAATTAACCATTACAAAATCAAACTAATCACTACAAAAATAAACTAGAATCAAAAACAAAGAAAAATGTTATTCATCACTTGATTATCTACATTAAGTATCCTCAACTTTTTCTACGGTAATATTTTGTTTTCTCAATCACATGTTGTCCGCATTTCTATAATATTTTATTTCTTTCTTTGTTAGTATTAAAGATTTGTATCCATAATATATATGATTATTAAAAGATTTCGTATGAATTTGGGAGACAAAATATCTGCTGTCATTTTACTATTTTTACTATTGTGCCTAATTCTACAAGTTTTATCAAACTAAATTTTCTTTTATGGATAAACAAGGGTTGAAATCGTTATTGTTTTCATCTCACAAAAAATTGATTAGATAATTGGAATGAAACCGAATTAACCTAACTTTGCAATGCAACATATTAATTTTGCTATTTATATACAATTAAATAATAGAAAAAAATTATAAAACTTAATTAAAGTTAGATTTTACAAAAAGATATTTTAAAATAAAAAAGTTCATTATAAATAAAATACCATGCATGTGTTACAAAATATTTTTTTGATACAAAATATTTCAATATTTATAATTTTTAGAAATTACTAAAAGGTTAAATTATGTCATTGATCTTCATTTTGATTCAAAAATATCGATTTGTTTCCTCTATTTTTATAAATCTCAATTATGTTTCTATTTTTGAGAAATAGTATCAATCATATCTTCTCTATTAAATTGGATTAAACGACATTAACGGAACAGTGAGTGAGCATGGTTATGGATGCTTAAACAGTAAGTAGACAAATAAAATAGTTACGTGAATTATTGTTTTATAATAATTAAACGTATATTACAAATTAAGATTTTTGTAATGAAGAGGATTCTTTTGCCAAATTGGGGTTTTTTATTCGAAGGAAAATGGGGATTGAAGAGTTATTTCTCCTCAAACCACCATACTCACATGGAAGATGTTATGGGACTATGAACCTTTACAAATCACAATGTTAAAAAAATGTGGTTAAATAAGATATACAAGAGAAATTGTTAGGCACACTCACTTCTTTTTATTTTTGTGGTTCATGAATCTTGAGAATATAACTCGAGACGTGTAGCACCAAAATGGAGTATATACTATGATCTACAAATCAAATAAAAAATAAAATGAGCCAAATATAGATCACTCCACTTCTTATGCATCATACTTTTATGGACTCACATGTTTGTGAATGATCTCAAGATAGTAATTTTGAACCAAAATCAGATAATTGAACTCCTTGGTTCCTTGCATCGTTGTGTTCTTCAAATAAAAAACCTGAATTATGGAGTTCATACCTCCTTTTCCAAAGTTTAGCATCTTCATAGCCTTTTTGATGAGTTGAATTTTTCACCTCAAATACCTGTCACACCTGTTGTGTGATCCAAAGGTCTTCTTGTGGCAGGTTTATGCAAAAGATGATCAGCTTCATCGAACACCTCAATCTTCTATTACACCTTAATCTTCTATCACTCTTCAATCCTAGTTCCCTTCAAATAGAAAACCTCAATTTTGCATAATCCCGGATGTCTCTTGTTACAAAAACTCTAATTTGTAATATACATTTAACCGTTATAACAAAATAATCCACGTCAATATTTTATTTGTCTAGTCATTGTTTATGCAGACACAATCACACCTACTCATTGTTCTATTACCGTTGTTTAATCTAATTTAATAGAAATGACATGATTGATATCATTTTTCAAAAATAAGGACCTAATTGAGAGGGACCAAATCGATATTTTCAAATAAAAATAGGAACCAGAAGTATAATTTAACTTTACTAAATCAACCTATGTGTTTTTAGTTTTCAATCAGGGATGTAGCTTAAATGGTAGAGTGCTCGCTTTGCATGCGAGAGGCACGGGGTTCGATCCCCCGCATCTCCAACTTCTAAGAAGTTTTTAATTAATATAAATATTAGATGCAAGGAGCAAAAGCTGTGCGTAATTTTTGTCTCCGAGTATGTAGAGAACAGCTAACTCTATAGAATAAAATCCTGAAGAGTCACCGAAAGAAAATAAAAGCAGAAGATGGTGGGGAACACATGGCTAAGTACAGCGTGATATTCTTCCATTCATTTTGAAGTGAGTTGGTGCTGTAAATACCCTAATAAAGTAAATACCTGAAGTGGATATCATATGCTCTATACACCAGAAAACAACAATACAAACGGATTTACGTAAATCATTGGCCAAATGCCAACATTTGAGATTTCTGTGCATAGAGCCACCACCTCACTTCTTGCAGGAATCAAACTTCACAAGTAAAATATAGAAAAGCATCAAAACATTATGTGAGGGACCAGTTAACTTTTTGTTACTTACTAGGAGCACTTTTAATAAACAACTTGTTTCACCACTCCTACATGCAACCTCTTCAATTATAATCTCAGATATTCTAAAATCACTCAACACTTTTCCAAAAGTACTTCTTCTTGGTGTGTAGCTCTTGTTCTGTTTCTTTCAAAATTTAACACATTGGATTCTTCAAAGAGAGAGTTGTTTCTCCTTTCAGTATTTAAGGATGCAAGAACTGAACCAAATGTAATAATATCCCAGACACTAGAACTGCAACAAAGTGAAAATGACTTCTCTGAGCCTCATTTTGCATGCTATTGTGTTTCTTCTTGTGTTTATAGCTGGTTGTCATGCTCAACTTGGAGTTGACTACTACAGAAACACATGTCCAAATGTTGAATCGATTGTTCGGAGAGCAGTTGAGGTGAAATTTCAGCAGACAGATGTGACAGTTCCTGCTACACTTAGGCTGTTCTTCCATGATTGTTTTGTTAGGGTCAGAACTGTTATAACTCATTCTCTCTCTCTTATTTTTCCTTTGCATGCACCACTTTTGATTTTATACTAAGACTTGATTCTATTTTGTGCGTGTTGAACAGGGGTGTGATGCTTCTGTGATGCTAGCTTCAACAAACCACACATCTGAGAAGGATAGTCCTATAGATCTTTCACTGGCTGGTGATGGTTTTGACACTGTGATCAAAGCCAAGGCTGCAGTTGACAGTGTACCTGGCTGCCAGAATAAGGTTTCATGTGCTGACATATTGGCCATGGCAACTAGGGATGTCATAGCATTGGTAATAATAATTCTTTTGATTTGGATCTCTGCATAATCCATAGAGTATCAATTTCTTTTGATTTGTTTTAATACATCTTTTGTGGTTATGTGGAAACAGATGTTTGACATTTTATTCCTTGTGAACATCAAATGAACATTCATGTTTTTTTTTTTATGGATAAATGTTAGTTGTTTGTACTTTGTTAATAGTCAGTGGTTTCAGGCAGGAGGACCATCTTATGCAGTAGAGTTGGGAAGGCTAGATGGGAGAGTGTCAACAAAAGGCAGTGTTAGAAACCATATACCTCTTCCTGATTTCAAACTAGAAAAACTGAACCAAATGTTTGCTTCACATGGACTAACCCTAACTGATCTAGTTGCTCTATCAGGTATTTCAATCATAATGAACTAAATACTTGTTTGCTATCCATGAGTCTGAACTTGATTTCTTTATATACATTGGGATGACTCAAACATATCTTTTTCAGAAGGATGGTAGTTTTAATCAGTGTTCAACTTTTTGGTTTTAATCAATTTTCAAACTACATTTTAACTCCAAAATCAAGTATGAGCAGAGCAAGTACTGTGTTTTGCATCAATCTTACTTTTAACATAACAGTTTCATAATGTAGATTGAAATGAGTGGTTGCAGGAGCACATACTGTTGGATTCTCTCATTGCAACCAGTTCTCCAAACGTATTTACAACTTCAAAGGCAATAAAAGCATTGATCATACACTTAATCCTGCGTATGCAAAAGAGCTCCAACAAAAGTGTCCAAAAAATGCAGAGCCCGAAGCAGCGGTTCAAATGGACCCAGTAACACCAAAGATATTTGATAATCAATACTACAAGAATCTTCAGCAAGGAAAAGGGCTTCTTTCTTCTGATCAAGCTTTGTTTACTCATAAAAGAACAAGAGAGCTAGTGAACTTATTTGCATCCAACAACACAGTCTTTGAAACGTCTTTTGTAAGTGCCATAACAAAGTTAGGACGAATAGGTATTAAAACAGGACACCAGGGTGAAATCCGGCGTGATTGCTCAATGGTTAACTGAGCTACTAATTGAGACCATTTTCAGATGATTGTTAAATAATCTTATTGATTTCTTCTATCTGTTTGTTTGGGTTATAAATGCTAAAATTACAGTAAAGTCAGTTTAGTAGAATTCTGATTCTGCAGTTGTTTCAAAAGAGACTAGTCATGATTTCAGTTTTTGGGCGCTTTCGATGCAATCTAATTGAAGAAATCAAACATTTATTTCATTTTTATCTGTTTTTGCTATAAATGCATTTCTATATACATCAGTTTGGTTTGATTCAATCCAGTGCACTTTTATCAAACACTTTCTTTTTAATAAAACTTCTATGAGAAAAAAAAGCTATAATCTCAAACCAAATCATGTACAGCTAGTCCGTCTAAAACATACACAATAATGAAAGTTCCTTATAGATTGATTCAGTTTCCTTAATGATAACTAAAACTGAATCAAACAGATATACTTTTATCCCAAAAGAAGTGTCAAACTTGGGAGCGTTTGAAAATAACTAGAGCTTATTGAAAGAATTATTATACCCAATTTTTTTTTAGCATAACGGGTATTAAGTCATTTACCAAATGCTGCCTTGGTTAAATTTTTTTCAGGCTTTTCTGTTTACGTTGATTCTTGTATACGAAAACCCTCTTTGGAATTAGTGGGGAAAACAAGTTTGGCCAGAACGTTTTACAAACAAGCACATACCCAACCCCAAAATGAAAATAAGCGAATTATTTGAGGTTTTGTAGATAAAATCTTAAAGCCAGTCTTCACCAAATTATGCAGAATTCAATTTAAGTACAAATACTCAATAACTTCTACACAGATATTCGAAAACAGGAATATTATGTTCCTATTCTGTTCTTGCTGTCTTACATTTCCTTCCTAACAAGGCATAGTTTTCAGTTACATCAGTGTTTAATTTTTCTCAGTGTTGCTCTCCAATTCCCTTCTCAACTGGAAAGAGAAATCATCACCGACATCATCATCATCCCAATCATCCTCCCACTGTTGAGTCACTTCCTTTCCTTCCTCCTTGTCATCCCACTCTGAAATAAGAAGAAACATTAGAATGACACCCCCAACAAATCAAGTTGAATATGCAGTCACCAGAAATCCAAATACCATCACCAGAAATGAAAGAAAATAAAATAATTCAAGCAATTATATGAATCCTAATATCTGCACACTAAAAGTGTTATTGCTAACGAGAACCAGGATCAACAGCATGAAAAGCTAACTCATCACAGACCAAAGCCTTATCTCAAATCCAATGTGTATGGCTGAAAATGTTAAAGTAGAATTGAATATGCACAGGCATGAGTTCTAGTTCATATCAAGCACAGTTTATAAAAATAAAAATAAAAAAGACGGGGGGGGAACATAGTGTGTTTTGCTTCTATGTAGAGCGTACTGCACACGTACATCCAAAAATTTTAACTGTTACTGTAGGGCGTGGGATATTACAATTATTAACTTTTAATTGTGAAATTGCATGAAGTCCTTTCACCCTGTCCATGTATCCCACATTGCTTGACTACAAAGCTCACCACCATTACATCTAATAAGGAAAGGAAATTTTAGCACCAAAACAATACCACAAGGTTCAATAGCCTGGCTTAAGTGGTCCATATATACATCTCAATCAAAAGAAATTTTCTTGAGCCCAAAATTTACACCATAAAATCCACATAACCATACATAAAATAAAATGAACATCAACCAATCTTAAGTGGTTTAATTTTTCTGTGTGAAATAACCAAGTATTGCAGATGATTCTTTAAGTAGCCAACCAAAAATAGCCCCATATTTTTTGTATAGAAAAGGAAAACTGCCTGAATTTAGAGGATTTTGATGACACAGAGCCAATTTAAAAAAAAAATATATCATAGTTATCTTATAAGAGGAAAACTGCTTGCATTTATAGGTTTTGATGATATAGAGCCAACTTTTTTAAATATAATCTCTCTACTGAGACCACTGTATCAACACACACATGGCACACATCAATGTTGTGAAAATCAAGATCGTAATACAGATTGTAAGATCCTCCCAAAAGACACAAAACTATACACAAAGATATACATGTGATAAAAATGACAGGGTAGGAAAAATATCTTGTTAATGATAACAATGAACTAAATTTAAACTAAAAGTTCAAATCCATATATTTATACATCACAACTAATAGATGTAAGACAACAAGGAATCAGTCAGACAACATACAGAACATAATTAACTCACAATCACCTAACCTAGCTCCTTAGAAAAGAAATAAAAAAAATCTAAATCAAACATTCTGCAAAATAGGAGATTTAGGAAGAAAAAAACAAGGCTGTATAGTTTTTTTGGATCCGTAAAAGTCTATGCTGTCCTCTAGTCAGTCCCTAAAAGCAGCAAAAATTAAAACTTAGTATGTTAGAGCGAAGACTCTTCATACTAGAGTTGGTTTGCTAACAAGACACATTAAGTGATATGTCAGTTGCCACCTTGTTCTCAACTTGGCATGACAAGTAGAGCTGATGTGTCACTTAACATGTCACAATAGAAAACTAACTTCATTACAAAGGACTAACGGGAAAGACAAATCTTACTTTAGAGTACTAATTTTTAATTTAGAGACTTTTAAGGATTGACAAGAAGATGACAAATACTTTCAAGGACTAGAAAGACTATTCAACCAATTAACCAAAAGACAGAAAATAATAAACGTAGGTTTTAAAAGAAATAAACAAATCAAAGTCAAAGAGTCTGATTTATAATCGCAACAAATCAAAGTAGAGGGTAAAAAAAAAGAGGAGTTTCATATTGCACAGAGTAGACGAGGAACCAGAACAACAGAACAGAGAAGCAAGGAGAACTGCAAAAAAGGAACAGACAAGCAAGGTTGAGCGCAAGCTATAGAGATGAACCACAATGGTGGAAGCAAGCTATAGATTCTTTGTTCACAATTGTAGACTACACAAATAAAAAACCATACACAATAGTAAACTACACAAATATCCAATCATATAGCAAATAACAAAATGTACCATCAATGCTAACATAAAATTTGTGAGAAAGTTCAGAAATCCCTAAAAGATATATTTTTGTTCTTATTGGTTTTTCTTTTAAATGCCGAATCTCCTAAAATTAATTAATTAATTAAAGAAAGAAGTAACCGAAATTCAGAGAATTATTTGTCTATGTATCATTCCATTGCATCGCCTGTCTTTGGATGAAGTAAACTAACTAACAAATCACGCTTGTTAAGCATTAAATTTTTGATTCTTTATGGATCAAAACGACGTCAAATAGGTGATTCCAAATGTAAAACATTCTAGAAAAAACAATCAAAATCCTAAACAAGGTAAACGAGATTTGCATTGAAAATAGAAAGAGAGTGAGATTGCTATGATTGATTACCTTCGTTGATTTCAAACTCTTCAAACTCATCATCGTCTTCGAAGAGGTCGATCTTGACGTCCTCGGTGGCTGCTTTTGGTTCAGTGGCCATGGATAAACCTGAATCTGCAATTATTTCGAAGATCCATTTGATGAATTCATAAGAAAAATAAACTAATTTTACAGTGAAAAAAAATAATACTCACGAACTAGGTTTGAGTGTAAACCCTATGAACAAGAAACCTTCTGCTCTTGAATCAGTAACTTGTGATCTGAGGAAAGGTTTGTCTGTTATATAATGAAAATTGGGTGGGAATTTAAAACAAAAAATGCATTTTTAAAATATATACTATCATATAAGCTTATGTACACAATTCTTATTTTACTTTTACCCTTTAAATAATTATTTCTTTTAAATTAAAAATAATATTTATCTATTTTATTCTATAACTACTGATCCTTTTTTAAAATTTTACTACTTTTTATTATTTTTAAAATTAAAATAAATATTATAATAAAATTGTAAAAATTATTTATATTTATTTATAATAATAATAATTTTATTATTTTTTAATAACTTAAAAAAAGTATATATATATATATATATATATATATATATATATATATATATATATATATATTCTATCGAAGTATAAGTGGTGTTTTTAAGGTTCAGATTCACGTATTCTATAGTTGACAGAGTCGTTTAGGTAAATACATTTTTCTTTCAAGCTTCAAGATGGGCAATATCTAGCTAGGTCACGGAAACAATCGATCAGGCAATTAGTTAAACCAATTTCAATTTTTTTACGAAATTTGTCTGCGTGACTTCCACTTACTTTGGACCATTAATAAGCTTTTCAGAATAATAGAGACAAATTAGACGTCCAAACATCCGAAATGCCTCAGTTCCAATACTTACCATCCGTGATTATACTTTCCAATATCCTTGATTCATTGATAACAAAATTCAGTTACACAATCAACATGCATAAACTAAACTTCTATATCTGAGTGTTGAGATTCCATAAAACCGTACAACATGAGACTTATCAAATTTAATAAATGTATGATTACCTAAAACAAAAGTTATAACCGGAGCTACTTGTTTGGGAGAAATCCCACCCCTCTCCTGCACAGTGATGTTACATATAGAGAGAGAGAGAGAGAAGAAAAAAGAGTTAGAGGAAATTGCTGATGGCAGAACTGTTGCCTGTAATGTGTGTGTGTAAAAGAAAAGACAATGAACCCTAAAAGTAGAAGAGATGATAAATTTAAGAGCAGTTTGAGAGCATCGCAGTGGAAGAGGTGTCGATTAAATACCTGGAAGGGCGAGTGGAAGGGAAATCCAGTGGTGAATCTTTGAGAAAGCGAAGCATTGTGTTTAGGAAGTTGCTGGAGTGGAGAGTAACATCGAAATCAAATCCAAATCCAAAGAAAGTAAGTGAGTGTGAGAATGTGAGAATATGAATATATGATTACCAGCAGCGGAGGAAGAAGAAGAAGGGATGATTTGGTTGCGCGTTTCCACATTGGAGTTTCTGATTTTGAATTTGTGTATTATTGAGTGAGTGTGAGACGAGGGTTTCTTAAACGATGCTTTGAGTTTGAAAGTTACGGTTGTGTTAGGGTGCGTGCTTGATGCAGGGCAGAGGGGGCACAACTCATATCACATGGGAATGGACACTACACCGCTTTCCCTCCCCTCCCCTCTCGTTTTCCTTCTTTTTAATTAACTCCTCTCCTAATATTATTTTTTAATAATAATCTACAACGATATATGGTATCAAAATTTCCACATTTCATTTAACATTATTTAACTTTATCCTTCTACGAGGATGTCAACAATTTTTAAAAATTATAATATTTATTAATTAAATTCTCTTATTTTTTAAATAATTAGTTTAGTTGAAATAATTGAAATATTTTATTTTTTATTTTTTTTTATAAAACTATTTAATTTTTATTTTAAGTTAACTTAACTCGATCTTCAATTCGGAACTACGTGTCTTGACATTTGGTTTAAGTCGACTTAAATCGATTCGACCTAAGATGGTTCACTTGGGCCTATTTGAACTGATTTGACCTCGGTGGATTTGAACTTATGTGACCTTGATCGATTCAAATTGATTTAACCTGAGTTTACTCGACTCAATATTCGACTAGAGTAGATTGGTCTAAGCCTTCAGTCTATGACGACTCGGTTCGACCTTCAACTTGGACTGACTTGGCTCGACCTTCAGTCCAGACTGACTCAACTTAACATGCGACACGGGCTGTCACAGCTTGACCTAGGACCGGACCAACGTGGTTCAACCTAGGATTCGAGTTGACTCGGCTCAAACTGGGCCCGATCCAACTCGGCTTGACTTTCGACCCAGGCAACTCAATTTGACTTTTGGTCCGAGACAATTTCGCTCGACTTTCGATTTGGGCTGATTCGGTTCGACATTTGATCCAAACACACTCAACTTAAGCTTTGGTCCAGACCGACTCAACTTGATTTGTAATCCAAGCGACTTCGATCGACCTTCGCCTAAGGCTTTCACCCAGGGTTGACTTGGCTCATCCTGGGGCATGGGCCGACCTAGGGTCTAAAGCGACCCAGCACAACTTTCAACCCGAGTTGAGTTGACTCGACCTTCGACCTATGCCAACTCGTTCGAACCTTTGGTCCAAACTCACTCGTCTTGACCTTTTGTCTGGCTCGACTCAATTCGACTTTCGACTCAAGTGAAGGTCGATATGAATCAACTTTTTGGACGTGTGGACTTTTTTTGTTTTAACTAATGAACAATTCTACAACTTAGAAAAAATTAAATTTCATTCTTTTCTGAGGAATTTCAAATTTTACTATTTTGTTATTTAAAGTACCTTCTTAAAATTGTTCAATTTCAATTTTATTTTAATTTCTTCGTCTAAACATGTCATTTTTCGTTAAAGAATTTCAAATTCTTCAAATAAATGAATTATTCTATTAAATTATCTAATCCATACCCACTTTAAAATTCTAGCTTAAATTTTTGCCTTGTACAAGGTAAATTTAGTCCAAAAAATTATTCTCACATTGCAATACAACTTTGCTCAATGATCCGTTTTGTGAGTACGACAACTCAAGATTTAGGACAAAAGGGTGGAGCCAAAGAACAGGAACTTGTTCTGTTGATTATTTTTGTATGTTGTTTTTTATAATAAATAAATAAACCAGGAAAAAGGCCGAAGCGATATGTAGAGATTAATATTATCGGGCTTCTTTGTGAATCCAATCCATAGGGATGTGCGCGCAGTGGGGTGGTGTGTACGTCAAGAAATTATCTTCTATGACTAATTTCCCCTTCTAGGTGCTGCCGAGTAGAATCACCAACACAACACATGCTGTAATGTGCTTATGGCCAACTCAACTTATCTCTACTAATATTTTTGTTTATGTTTCATTATCTTACAAATAAATTTTATAGAATTTGATTAGACTTAAATGCTACTTTTAAAGATTGTATCACAGTCATTTTAAATGTAGTTCTAAAGAGATTTATCGTTGATTTAACTTATCCTATCGTCTCTTATCAGTTCATTATGAAATCATCATTAATATCTAGTTCATAGCATATAATTAGATACAAGTTAGTTTTAAAATATTGAATTGGACTTAAAATTGAAAAACAGAGATAACTATTATTGCTAGGTTTAATTGCACTTTTAGTTTGTATGATTATTTAAATTTTATTTTTTATTTTAAACCTAAAATTCTTGTATTTTAATTTTTATATATAATCTTTATATTTTTACTTTATACAAATATATTCTTTTAATTTTTTTAGTTTTTATCATATTATTTGAAAGAAATAAAAGAAATTGAAAACGACACATACAATTGAAAGGAATAATTTTTTAATACAAAAATAAAATTTATGCTAGAAAGCAAATAAATAAGTATTGTAGAGCAAAGTTGTCGATCAGTCATAAGAAAAAGTGCAGAAGTTAATAGAGAGGATAGGAGGAATAAATAAAAGGTAGAAAGGAAAAAACAGTAAATGTGGCGTGAGATAAAAAGGAGACAAAAATATATTAGGCAAAGAAAATGAAATACATTGATTAATTAATAACCCAGAATTTTAAAGGTCAAGGTTTCTCTATTGGGTAACAAGAGACTATTTACTGAGGCAAAAAGATAAAAGAATACAAGTACTCTCAATCTATGAAATCCTAAAATAAATAAGTAATTGTCATTCTAAACTGAAAGTGACAAAAAACAAGAAAAACCAACTATCGGACCACGTCGAATTGCATCTAAAATCATATGAACACAGTGCTTATAGATACACTACAATAGAGTGAGTACTAAACATGCCATGCTTTTTAATCTGCAAATCCAACTGTTTAGACAAACTTATAATCCTCATTGGCAATGTTCATGAAACCATAATTATCTGAATCCCCGGAGTCATTGAGTTGATTCCCTGGTGGAGTTCTTAATCACCAAATCGTAATTGATAGAAGCCAGCTGAGACAAGTTCTGTAAGAAAACAAGCAATAAAACAACTTTCTCTAACCCACATGGAAAACCACAAAATTATCTTTCTATGACAATCTAGCTAAGCTAATTATATTGATGTTCATCAATGTTTAACTTTAGTGCAAAATAAAGTATTACCTTAAATGAGAAATTACTAAACGAGAACTGCACTTCAAGAGGTGGAGCACCGAACTCTGCTAAACTACCACACTCATCACCCTGAGTTAACAAGTTCCAAGTATAAATAGTCAGAAAAAGTATGATCAAACAAGGCTGCTAGAAAAGTATAATAGATAACATTGCTGTTACGCCATAGTTTAAGAGGCAAAAGAAATTGTATGGACAGGTTAACTAATCCAAATTCATATTTTGTTTTATGATGAAACAAATGGAAACATGTCATGTACTTAAAATCTGGCAACCATTTGAAAGTAGAAAGTATTCTTACATCTTCATCTAACACAGCGCTGCCGGAACCACTGCTGCCGGAACCACTAATCTCATCAAAATCACTACCTCCGAGACAGTGTTCGTCCTCGGGATTCCAAATGTACCGGCTCATAAAATAACTTGTATCAAGAGCTTCAGCCGATGGAATAAACATAGCCTGCAGAAAATCAGAGTAGAAACCTGGTGACAAAACAAAAGATACGGCACAAACATATCAAAGCTTTCATAGAATTAGAAAGAACCTTCTGCCTTGCTAGTGTATCCCAATTAGTATCTTTGAAGAAGGCGTGGCGTTTAACCTGCCACAAAAAGTACATTTATGGTTGCTTTTACCGTAATTTACAACTTCAAAGTACTAAGCAATAAATAACTCACTTCCGTAGCCCCTGTCGCGCCTAATCTTTGGACTGGGTTTTCGTTCAATAATCTAAAACAGAATGAATACACTGTCAGCCATAACCAACGTGAAAGGAATCCCAACACTCCAAAGTTAAAAAGGACAACCTTTTCCAACTATTGCATAAATCGTTTCCAGGTATCATATATAAAAGTGAAAACACAAGAAAAAAGAATGTCTATCTTGATTCGATAATAGCATGGTCAATCAAACTGATCTTGCTTGTCCTGCCAGATTTATGTGAATTTTGAAAGCCATTACTCCTTACATATGTGTTGGCTTATAATACGTGTTTTACACGATTGGTCATGTGCAAGTTTCATACAGGGATATTTTCCATTTGTAAGTTGATTAGCTTTAAAGAAACTTTGCACAGCATACCCAAAAAAAATTTCATACAAACTTTTTCCAGTGAACATGCTAAACACTGTAAAACAATTAATACCCATAATGTTTACTATATTCATGATATTTCGAAGTGTACATTGATACGCCATTTTTTCTTTATCACCAAAAAATTCAATACAAAACTGGGATTTTTATTTTTGGGTTGGGACTTAATGTGGTAAGTACGTATGGAATGTCCACATCACTTTTGTAATCTTATAGTGTAACCTTGTTAAAAGGCATCACTACTTTGTTAATACTTACTTATTTATCAAATCATATGCTTCAAAGCTCATCTCATCAGGAATCTTGGGCCATTGTATGTCTCTGTTAATTATGTTATCAAAAATTTGCTGCAAAACAAGCATCCATGAGAAAGTGTTCAGATATGCATCCAATTTCAAATAATAAATATATATATCAACCTCTTTAACATCCAACAAATTCACAGTAACACATATGACGAACTTAAAATCCGCAAAAACATAACCAAGCAAATAGCATTGAGCAAAAACCAATATATAAGTAATGACCTGATCAAAAGGCTGTAGCAGCTGGTACACAATGAAACAGAAAACCATGGAAGTAAATGCAAATAGCGACAAACAGACAGGACCTTGTCAGACCTTACCAATAGTTTTTCGCATTTAAGCAGTCCAACTTGTTTTGATCCTAGTGATATGGTTACTGTTTGTGATAAAAACACAAGTTTGTACTAAACAATAGACCAGCAAGATGACCACATAATAGAAAATTCAAATCCGGGACCCTCTCTACATCTACATCTTATGCATTATGATTTCGTCTAGAAATTTTTATGAAGAATTTCGTCCAAATTATTCCTTTTAGTTATCAGAGTTAAGGACTTAACAAATCACAAGAAGCTACCTGTGGATGTTCAGCATTAAATGGTGGAATACCCACAAGAAGCTCATACATTATGACACCCACAGACCACCAATCAGCAGTTGCACCTACAAGGAGAGCGATCGAGTAAAAGAATGTAAATCATACAAAACGGATTTGAAAGCACAGTAAATAAATTATTTATACAAAAAAATTATTAAATAAAAGCATTTTTTGTATAAGATGTACTGTTTAATCAGCGGATAAACTGCAAACCATGTCCCATGCCAAGTAGTATTTCAGGTGCCAGGTAATCCGGAGTGCCAACCACTGATTGTCTTTGACGATCTTCCCGTTTTGAAGAATGTCTAGGTTTTGGTTTATCGTTGTCTTCTAGGATGGCCGAAAATGATGGCGCTGATAAATCATCTGTGCTGTTGATAAGACCAACCTTTGAGAGCCCGAAATCTGTCAACTGTAATAACAGAGATTAAGCATTTAGAACATTATGTGACGATTTAAGGAACAGTACAGGTAATTTGAATTAATGATGCTGACCTTAATATGGCCATCTTGACCAATCAGTAAGTTATCTGGCTTCAGGTCTCTGTGAATCACGTTTAAGGAATGCAAATACTCCAATGCAAGAACCTGTAGAGTGACCAAGAAGATAGGGGGAAAAGGATAAAGAACAGAAACACAATTGTATAGAGAACTTACTATTATCCTGGTGAAAAACTAATGCAGTTATTTAGCATGCTTACAACTTCTGCAATATATACTCGAGTCATGTTTTCATCTAAGCAGCCTAGATTTCTCAACATCGAATAAAGATCTCCACCATTCAAATATTCCATAACTAGATAAAGATTTTCCCGACATGTGAAGGAGTAGAAAAACCGAACCTGTTCATCAGAGTTACATGAAAATTAGACCAGTGTGTTATGCAGCAACTTCATAAATGAGCAGTAAATTGCAGGTCTTCTTACCACAAAAGGATTTCGAACTGATATAAGTATGTCTCTCTCTGCCAAAATACTTTGAACTGCATTTTTGCGGATCATATCTGCCTTTTTCAGAACCTACAAAATATCAAAAAATGATTCCAACTCATTATAAGTAATCAGTTCGTATATTTAAAGAGACTTTTAGTAGTTTCTTTAGCCGTCAATAGCCAATTGGCAGTGCTCCGCAGAAAAATGCTCTTACTATTTATATGTTAATATTTTTAAAGACTACTTTGGTATAAAAAAAGTCTTACAGATTTTCAAAACTATGCAAGATTGCTATAATTTATCACATTTTTTTCTCTTAGACTTTTATGATTAAAAATATGTAGTTTGAATTTTAGTAGATTTATTATTGTAAGAATTAAAAGATTGGAAAGGACTTTAGAGATTTATGTTACGAAAGGCAATCCAAATTCCCAAATGGTAATGAAAGCAAGTTATCTAATAATATTGAAAATGAAAATTTATTTATTAGTTCAATTGAAAAGTCATCATAATGACATTTCTTATGAAAAAAATCATCAACTAGTCCACATCAATGTCTTTACCGCCTTCAACAAGAGAATAAGTTATGTGAAAAGAAAAATCTGAGAATCAACGTGACATGATAAAGAATGAAGAAAGTATCAAGAACTTGGATGAGATTGCTTCAAAGGTGTGATATGTATACATTTTATTAGAATATCACATGAAATTCCTCAAAAGTCCTCCTTAAAATATAATTCAAATGTATATATTTTTAAATACTTAAATTTTTATAAGTTTTAAAAATTTTAACTCAGTAACACCAAGACTTCAATGTTTATTCCTTAAAAGGCAGAGTAGTAAAAAATGGTCCAGATTCAAGATAAATCAAGTTTATCATGAGTTTAAGTATTCTCATCGAGCAAAAGCTTAAATATATTTACAATAAATCATAAAATTATACTCAGTCTATTTACAATTTGATCCATTCGAATTGAAGTTGTGGTGGGCTCGGTTGACCCATCAAATAACTTAAAAGAAAAGAAAAGTTATTGTGTGTAAGAAAAAAAATTAATAAACAAAACTAATGTTAAAATTTGAAGTTTATGTGAAGTTGGTATAACTTGAAATCACATGGATGGTGACTTATATGTGCTCTCATTTTAATTATAATATTTTATTTAAATAAGTTATAATTTAATGTTTATTTTTGTGTTAATAATTAATTATTCTGTTAGAAACATTTCTTTATTTTTTTTTAACATACATGGGTTGGAATAATATAAATATTTTTCCTTTGGTTTGGGTAAAAAATAAAGTAGGAAATTATTGGTTTAAATAAAAGTTGAACAGAATAGTAGCTAGAGATTGTGAGCATGTATCCAAGTAGACAAAGATAACTTCTGGAGGTAATTTTGGAAATGCACATCCCCTGAAATAACATTCTATGAAGTCTTGAATTTCATGTATTATGCTTTGTTAAATATAACATTTTAATATTTATAATTTAAGTATATTGACCTATCTAGTTTACCAACTTGGGATGGATAAGATCATACTAATATTTTTCAAATTACATGTTAAGTTGAATCAAACTAACTCATTTATAAGATAAGGTAGGTAAATGTTGACCATGATCAAATTTGGACAACTATATTAAGAATGTATTGATTATCCTAATTAAATATCACAATATGTATCATTTATAAGTTTTGATTGAACACTAGGACTTGTTTTATAAAAGGAAAAATCTCTTAAAATCATAATCTAGTTGGCCGCCTAAGAATATATGCTACTATGTACCGTTTAACAGCGGAACTCATGAATCAATTCATCTCAATTTTCTTTTAACTTTCTGCAAAGAAATGGTTTTATTTGATAAGGAAACAAACCTTTATAGCAAATAAATCACCGGTTGCTCTTTTTCGGGTAAGAAAAACTCGTCCAAATGCACCCCTACTTATGGGTTTTATTATTTCAAAGTCTTCAATAGAGGTTCGGTCCTTGGAACAAGTATTAATAGGGCTAGCACGTAGGCTACGAACTGCATCATCTTCCACTGAACTCTCTTCATCAGCTACGCTAGTTGATGAGTCCACCTTTTCATCTTCTATCTGCCCACAAAGGGATATATATTTCTCCCTGCAAAATGAAGTAGCAAATTCAAGGTTAGGTTTAAGCACCATGCCAGTACCAGAAAATAAATTAGAAATGCTAGAGCAAAACAGTGGCTTTAGAAAAATCTTACAGAGATTTTCGAAATAGAATAAAAAATTAAGTGTCTGTCCTAGATCAAAATAAAATAGTCACAGGTGCTCACTGCAAAAGTTTCTCTATTCGTCGTCCAAAAGTCTCCACAATAAGGGCATCCACTTTTCTGTCTTGAATGGCATATTTCAGGTCTTCTAAGCGATCAAGCATATACTCCAGAGCACTATAGTCACAGTTGTTCACATTTGCGACAGCACGGGCTATTTCAACTAGCTTGCTTATCTGTCATTTGACAGTCTAGTTATCAATATAAAAAATCCAGAAATAAATGAGGAAAATAGAAAAATTACACTTTTCACACAATTGTAGAAAAACTCACTTAACAACTTTATTTCAATAATATAATATATATTAATATAAATTAAAAAAAAAAACTTATAATTAGAATATCAATGAAGATATTAAGGTTCCTTATCCTTATGACAGAAGACTTCATAGATTATACATATTGATTATACGTTTTCATCTAATTTAATGTTTCCTGTGTAACGATGTAAATGAAGAATTACAACACTGGTAAGGTATACCTGTTCACAACTTTCAAGTTCAGACAATGTTCTCCGTCCACTTAGTAACATTTCCACCTGAGTGGTTCGTGGTGTTACCAATGGTGATCTCGGTGTCAAGCTCCCAGCTGAAGATACCTTTGTTCCATGATCAGGTTTTACGCAGATGCGAGCCTCGCATGATGTTCTGGGTGAAAGGTTCAGATCGTCCATGAGAAAAGTATTGTCAGGATCTGTAGTAGAGTCGAGAATGTCTTCAGAGCATCTAAGTGTCAGGTTATTTTTCTCTAGAGATAAATCATTGAACTCTTCAAGCACATTTGAAGAGGCAAGGTCAAAGCTTTCTCCAGGAGTATCAGTGCTTTTGGGTGTGCTTTTTGGTGTCCAGGATTCCATTATCCTTTCAATGGTTTCACAAACTCTTTCAAGACGCTCGTTTACAGTTAAACCTTTCAAATCACATCTATCCGCAATTGTGCATATTCTTGAATGCTCCTCCACATGTACAATCGGTATTTCAACCTCACAAATCCTGCATATCATTGAATCCCCGTATGCAAGAGTATGGTGGTCTCCCCAGAATCCCCAAGAAATCTTTCGCGTTCTTGATGATGATTGTGAATTGTCAGGATGACAAGAGGAAGTATCCAAATTTTCAGCATTGACTTGCAAGTTGTCCATTTCACCTTTGGATGGGGGGGTATCTGCAGCATCTTGATCTTTTCGCTTTTTCTCAGCAGTTGGAAACTTTCTCCAAGAAGACATCCTATAGCTGCCAGAAGTTGATTCAACACTCTTGGCTGTACTAACCTCCGGGTTGCCAACCGCAACACTTACTTGTTGGTCAGCTTTACCCTGTGTTGTCATCGGTTTGTCTTTCTCTTTACTACGTGACATTTTTAACTGTTTGTCAGCGGTCTCGTGTCCAGCAGGTGGAATACTAGAATTCTGCTGTGCAGCCTTCAAAATTTGCTCAGAATAGACCCCAAGGTCGCTGAGTTGGTGAAGACCCAGAATGTGGTCTTGTTCAAATCCGCTTTCCTTCTGAAATTGCACTAATCGAGTGCAACGAGTGAGAATAAACAGTAGGCGTGTATGAGCTTGCTTGAGTATCCCCACTGGCAATTCTTGACGTTTGTCATCTAGATTTTGAACTATAGATTCGCATTTGATCCAAAACTGGGTAGCAGACATCTTTGCACATTGTTGAGCAACAATCAACAGATCCTCCAGCCTCTCTCTCCATTCACGATCACACACTAAGTTTTTTTCAAGAATGCCCACCAAATCTCCAGCGAAACCACCCAAGTCAGAATCAACCTCTTCCTTTAATTTCTCAAACTTAGCTCTAATCGCCCCCATGACTTCCTGCAATATTTGATTTCAGGGGAAAACAAGTGCTGAAGAATTTTATTCATTTTAAATTGATGAACAGTAACACGAAACTTGAACAAGTTAAAGGGAGAGTACCTCCATGTGGCCAAAGGCACGATGTTTCCAGATTGGAAATGGTCTGACTCCCTTGGAGTTGAGTTCATGGGAAAAGCTTTTGATATCAGGATTTCTCTTTTTGCGTCCACTAGTAAGTCGCAGGATTTCCTGAAAACGTGGGGATTGCATTTCTTTGGCGAAAGCTCCATGATGACCCTGTGCAAAACACATGCAATGAACCTGAGCAACCTACATTTCTCCAACTATCGATCATAAAAAGGAAACAATTAAATAAGAAAAACACTAATTCAGTAAATATTATCATGCACAACAATACATCATGTCTATCACCTCTAGCACAGGAATGAGTTGCGAATGAGCTCTGAGCGATTTGGTTTGATTCAAATGAGCTTTTTCCCCTGAAAAGAACAACTACATTAGCGAAAGCCAGCACGAAATAATCACTAACCATTTCGCTAAGTCCCAAACAGGAAATGAAACTAGAATTGAGGCGAGATTTAACAATATAATAGGAAATGCAGACCTAGGTCTCTTTTCGGATGGGAATGAAATTTGGATCTAAATCTGGCGTCATTGATAGTGACAGCAGCATTCTGTGTGAGGAAGGAAGGAGCGCCAACGGAGGAGGAATAGCGAAGAGGCGAAGCGGAAGAACGCGTTCGAATATTATTCAGCCCTAAAGAGGACGCGAGCAAGATGGAAGAAGATTCAGAGCATTCATCTTCCTCTTCTTCCTCCTCTTCATTGCCTAAATTACTCCGTCGAATAGGAATGGGCGGGATCTTCAGGAGCTTAGCTCTTCCGGCGGGCGATGACGGTTTCCCAGGCGCAGGATGGTCTTGACCGGGTTTGTGCGAAGAGTGCGGCGGCGGGGGAGGGTTGGACGACATGGAGGATGATGAGTTTGGGATTCTTCATGGCATTGTGAGTGTGTGCGTGTGTGGTGTGAGAGAGAGTGAAGAGAGAGATTTGAATGAAGAAAAGATGAATTGAAAGAATCAATGGTGTGTGGGAATGATGATATGAGAAATTCACGGAAAGAGGAACCAGAAGATGGAGACAGCAAAGCGGGATTTTCAGTTAAGCCCAGTTCGTTGAAGAATATAGAAGGAAGATCAATGTCAAACGTGCTTCCCGCGAACCATGTTTGTTCAATATTACGTGTCATCTGTGTGTTTCGCGTGCCCGGGAATAAGACCGCTCCAACTTCCTTAACCGTTCCCTATTCCCAAAACTTTTATTTTATACTAACAAAATAATTTTATATTTTTTCAATTTCAAGGTCATAATTCTGCATACTTCATCAATGCAATTGGATTTTCAATTACAACATGCTGCATCAAAAAAATTCCAAAACCAATTCTCAACACCATTATAATAATCAAAACATAAAACTTTGTATAAAAACAAATTTCAAATTAAAACGATATTTAAAACTAATCATTGGTCACTTTTTAGATAAAATGTTACCACTACTCTTACTACTGCGACACTTTTTATAGGTATCTTAATATATAAATAAATTCTAAAATACATATTCAAACCATTATACGTGTTTGACACAACATACACGTACTATCACAATTGTTATTTTAATTTATCTATACTTTCTTCCTCTACGGTAGAATCCATAGAAAATACACAACTTGGTAACGATAAACAAAATTATCTAATCACAATCAATCATGAAGATAGGACAACCCAAACTATTTAATAATAACTGTGTTAAGTGAATCCGCGCAAGCTCTGTTTTTCCCTCGAATTACCAATTTGTATCTGGACAACATTAACGTCACAAGCTCAAAATTTCCACTTCATGTATATATAAACTTACATCTCAAAGCTTAGCCCATTACTTAGTTTTAACTTTAGAACTTGGAATTCAGCCAATATCTCTGTAGCATGGAAACACTTCCTAGCAATCACGAATTTTTGAAGTTGATTACAAAAAGAAACAAATGGATGCCCCCGCAAGTCCTCTTACAAAACACAAGCCAAATTGGACAGGTTGAATGGATCCACTGCCTTATTGTCAATGTTAATGACTTAATGTAAGAACACTTCGTTGGGTTTTAGAAAGTAGAAAAAAGGGGCAAGACGCGACTGCAAAAATTACCCGGTAAAGTTTGAAAATAGAATACAGAAGTAATTAAAAGCCGTTCGATTTTAACAACGACCAAGTATATACTTTCGAACAAGAAACCCCATAACCGAGTAAGATTTTGGCGCAGGAAGATTAACCCGCAATGAGTTGAACCGTGCAATAGAAGAGAAAAATATCCTAAAGATTCACTTTATAACCTCCTGGGGAACTGAGGAAATTTTCACAAATTGCTACTAAATGAATATCTATGTAAAGATTAAATGCAAGAATTATTCACTAATCTTTGTCTCTCCTTTTATCCTTTTCTCTCCCCTTCTTTTCCCCTTCCCCTTCACCTCTCACTCTAATAACAAAAAACAATCTGGGGGAAAACGAAAACAAAAACAGAGTCAGCAAATCATTTAAGACTTCTTCGATCTCTTCGAACTCCCTTCTCTTTTATTAGCCTCTGCAGGCTTCTTCTTGTCTTTCCTTTCTCTCTTCTTTAGAGCAGTCATGTGGGCCTTCAATATAGTTGCATAAGAAGCTTGAAAGCGTTGGTGATCCTTCTGTCCAACCTTAGCAATGAAAAATCCAGTTATATATTAATATATTAATATATAATATTACAAATGGAAACAATTTATACGGACATGAAAATACGGGGAAGCATATATAACCCGGAAGGTCTAGAAGAACTCAAATTTCTAAACGTAACACCACACACGCACACACACATATATATCCATTTGAAGGTCACCAGTTCACTGCTTTTAACTTTTCATGCCTAGATCTATAATACGTTGACAAGTCTTGAAGTGCTGATAGTGTATGAAAATAATACTTTACTAATGTTTTAGATAGCAACATGTCTTTTATTGATCCCAATAAACTCCATTAATCACATGCCAAATAATTTTTTCTCAATTTTGGCCTAAAGAATGTGGAGAATCAGCTGGGGCAGGCAGACAAATTCATTCCATAGAAAAACCTGGAATAGCAATCGCTAGAGCGTAACAAATTACTACAATTCGGCCTCGCCTTCAAATCAATCGATCTTTTATCTCAAATTACTATAATTTCATATTTTCCCCTGCCTAATAAGTCAATCCAAATTTTAAAAGAAAACAATAAGGCTTCCTTACATTTTGAAGTTTGAATTGTGGCCTTCCCCATAAAATAAAAATAATGCTGAGGATAAGATAAATCCAAACTAAATTGAATGACTTATACTTTATTTATACCAATGACCATCGTTTTCAGAATCTTACTATTCACGATTCAACAAGTTCTAGCTATATTAAATGACTTCATAAATACGTGAGTGAATCTATGTAATTTGTTATCACCAATTAGATTTCACAATACATATGCTTTACATGTAATAGCGAAAAATAGCATGTGAGCTTAAATTTAAAATGAAAAGGCATTTGAAAAAACAACGTTGTTGTTTTCAACGGCTTCTGCTTAAGTTGTTTTATCCATTTCTAGTTTATAATGCTTGTTGAACACTACATATCATCTATAAGATATATTTGGCGTAATTTTTCTTTCGTATCTAAATCTTACAATTCGATACAAATTTCTAGTACACGATTCAAAAAATAACTCACCAATCATAATTTGAATATCAATTGGGTAACCTTGACATAAACGACAGCAAAAAATCTAGCAGGAATTAGGATAACACGTTTGACTACTGAGCAAACTACAGTTTTCCACACTAGCAAGTTGTACTATAATGGATTAAACAAGTTCCACAATAGAGAAACCCCCTGCTCAAATATAACATTTCCAACCCTATTGTCCAATCTAAAGGTAAAAGAGAACGGATAATCTTCAAAAGAACTGATACAAGAAAGATTGCTAGGAGTATGATCTTGACATAAATCAGTATTTAAGTTAATACCCATTAAATAAAACCATATAAATCAGTCTAGAATAAGTTTCTTGAACCATTTTAGTACCAAATTGTGTTTAAAAATTCTTACTGAATATGGTTTGAATTCTAGAAATCATATAAAAACAGAAAAGAGGACAGAAATAAGGAAACTTGTAGGTTTAGATTTAGATACGTACCGAAGTAGATATTGTCTTTTTCCCATCAGTGGCACGTATAAGGCATCTATACTCAATTGTTTCCCCAGCAGTCTCCAGTTTATCCTTTTGCAGCTTAGATTTCAAACAAGCTGAAAGAGACGGAAACAAAATCAGCGGGCAGACACATTAAACACAGAAGTTTAACCCAAGCTAACCAAGAAGAGAACAATTAACACCAACATCGTTTAAGAGTAACCCAAACGGAGCCCTTCTCGGTGCTGCGTTCAAACATGCTGGTGAGCTCATTGAGAAACGGATCTAGCGGCAGAAGAACCTAGTCAAATCGAAAAACACCAATTACATGGAGTCAGAATAATTCGAAATCATTCGTTTATCTAGCAATTAGCATCACTACACATCCCCCATACCACTGAAACAATAATACTCATAAATTATAGATCACGACAACACTAAACATTTTAAAATTAAAATACAGATACTGACAGAATTTGCGTAACAGAATGTGAATTTTGGAGTTAATAGTGCGAATGATTAAAGGGTAGATTATTCCCTAAAACGATCTAATTTTAATATAAAATGCGAGGAAGAGAAAACCGGAGTAAAAAGAAATGGAATGAGGAAGAAGATGTAGGGGGATAGGATCGAGAAACATGGTTACCATACCATGGTTCAGACAGAGGAAGACGAAGTCGTCGTGGTCGTTTAGGTTGAAGGAAACGAAAACGAGAAGGAAAAGAAAAAGGCACAAGAAGAAATGCAGGCGAAGCCGATTCAACTTCTGAACTGATATCAGGGCCCAAAGCCCAAATAATTCAATCCAAACTTAACTGTAGGATATTGCTTCCTGCACCCCACCAATTATGCAACCACACATTATTAGAAAACAAAAAAACTTTATTCTGAAATTTTTAAAATAAGAACTCACTTTTTAGGAATGGAAAACTAAATATTTTGAGAATTTGGAGAGTGCATAGAGAAATTTTTGTGGTGCAGGAAGAAAATGTTTTTTGTAAAGAAAGACCCAACAAGTTCTGTTGTTATCAACAGCTCAATAACTACTGAGTACTTCTTTCTAAAAATGAAATAGATGGGTTAATTTTTGAATGTGGAAGTAAATTTGAAGAAAAAAGAAGGGATGTGGGTGAGATTATCAGAAACATTTCCAGCCACATATGAAGATGTTGCTGCAAGCGCGATTCCTCTCCTCGGTTCAACACACCTTCCTCGTCTTCTCTCCCATTCTCACCAAACCTACCTTCAGAATCACTGTTAGATCGCAAAAATCTTCTTCTGAATCTTCAGATGATGATTCCGCTCCGAAGGGGTTCGGTTTATCGGACACTGCTACCACTGCAAACAATAAAAAGAAACAGAAGCAGAAACAGAAGGGGCAGAGAGAAAGGGCCTCCGTAATTCGCCGAACTCCGCTTGAAAAACCCGCTTTTGTTTCGGAGAAACAAGAGGGTGGTAAGGCCAAGGAAGAGGGCAAGAACGAAAGCGCTTTTCTTCTTGCAATGCTCGGTTTCGGCATCGTCATTTTCATTGAGGGCATTGGTCTTGCAGCATCTGGTACACCCTTCTTCAAATTAAATTCATCTATTATTCACTCTTTATTTCAAACCTTAAACAACTGTGAGTGTGTCAGTAGTAGATTCAAGGTATCAGATTTAATTCAGTGACTATTGCTTGAAGGGCTTAACTTTTCAAACACTTCTGATTAATCGGTTGTGTCACTTAGCAGATATTTATAATGACAATGGCTTTATCTGTGTTAGAATATTGTGCATCTTCTCGTTGAGCTGTTTATTAGTCTCGTTCAAATCCTTTCAAAAACAATGATCATGGAAGTCAAAATTCAGAGCTTGCCATGACCAAAGTGCCATGCTCAAGTGTTGGATATGTAATTCAAATGCAGTATGGAAAACCTCTTTCTGTGAAGTTTTTATGTGATACCATACATTTACGGAAAACTGTCATTTTTCTGTAGTTGGAAATTTGTGTCTGGTTAAGTCTAAAATATGGTGACTGAGTTTTCAATCTCTACTTGCAGGCTTTCTACCACAGGAGTGGGACCAGTTTTTGGTTAAGTATCTGTATCCATCGTTTACCCCTACAGTGTTCTTGTTTGTGGCCGGAACAGTTGCATATGGAGTGTTTAAGTATTTGCAGAATGAAAAAATCACAGAGCAGAAATAATGTGACATGTATAATGTAAAAAGTCCAATGCTGTGTAAAATTACAAGTGACAGCCACCGCAATCATACTCTGGCTTCAGTTTCATTCTATTCCCTTTTGCTGCTGAGATGAAAGATGACGAGAAGGCTGTGTGAACTCCATTAAAACTCTTTTAAGAAGCATTTCTATTGGATCCCTGGTACCAGCATGAACATTGAATCATAGGGCCAAGTAACAGTTTTGAAATGGCTTCGTTCCTTGTAATTAAACGTCCTTTTAGCTATAAAACGTACTTTTGCTCTAGTTTTTGAACTTTTCTGAGGTAGGTTTCTCGCCAAACACTACTACATCGTGCTTTAAATCATTTACCCCTGGTTGTTGGAATTTTGTGTTGAAATTGTTGGATTATGTTATACAATGGTTGTTGAAATTTTGTGTTCCTCTACAGTAAAAGATACTTTCGCATCACCCTAATAAAATTGGGCCTTTGTGGAACTGTGTGTGCTAAAATAAAAGAGAAAGTAGAGGTTTGATGTTATGCTTGTGATCTGAGTCTTCCTCTTCCTCTTTGCATCATACAATAACACAGTAAAATCTGTTTTACCGAATGCCTGATAAACAAGAAAAGGAAGAATGTTTTTAGCTTATCTGGAACACATACCAGTATTCCTCTCGTATTTATCACACCCAAGCTATGATGCTTCGACATTTCTCATAAATATTCTGTGTCTGATACGTATAGGACACCGACACTTGTACAATACTTGTAAGACATATTATGTCCGATATGAAAGACTTTTTTTATCTTTGACATGATTTTGATTTTAATGATTAAAATAAAGAACAAATTTTATATTATCACTACTTTTTGCATATTGCATATTTGATGGATATATTAGATTCATTTTTGTGTTAGATGATAATGTGTTAGTTGACAATTTCAAACTTAACATGTATATACACACTGTGTCCTGTGTCCTATATTTTTACAATTTAACCGTATCTTCATATCCGTATTCGTGTCATATCCATACCCGTTTCCATGTCTTGTGTCTTATATTTTTACAATTTAACCGTATTTTCGTATCAGTATCCGTGTCATATCTATACCCCGGACAACATAGCACCCAAGTCAGAAGAGATAAATGTTGATCCATCTTTTTCATTTTGACAACCAGACAAGCCACTAGTTTACGAGATTCTTGGAAGTGTGAGAGGGCAAATGCAATTCAACTTCAACAATTAAAGAAAAATTGTCTGTAATTTGATGTATCCGACGTACATGTTGAACAAAGTATGAGAAGGACAAACGACATGTTGGTACAACATTAGCCCCCTTTGCAAGCAAGCTAGCCCTTTCATCCAGGAAGATCCCTGTGGTCCTCTCCTCTCTCATCGTCACCTATTTATCGGTTTCTATATGGATCATCTTCTTTCTATCTATATCTTTTCTCATCACATCAATTTTATGTTTCAGTATCCACAACGGGAATTCATTACCATACCCGGTTATAAATATAAATATTATAATTTCATTAGGATAAACATTTTAAGTCTGATTCTGATATCATGCTAAAATTTGATTTTAAACTTAATTTAATCTATACCAAAACTGATTTGTATGACGAGGTTCGCACTCCACTTATATATTATGAAATTGTATTATCTCTAATTGATATGAAACTTCAAATAAATTAGTCGGAATATGTCGATTCTATGTGCATATGTTGTTGGAAGTCCCACATCGATTAGAAATAAAGCAATTTCATAGTATATAAATGAGATACAAACCTTATCTTTCAAATCGGTTTTGTAAGGTTTAATTAGACTTAAAAGTTCACTTTTAATATAATATCTGAAATGACAACTAAGTAAATGTGTGAATTTGTAAATGTTGTAGTCTATAATCGCAACCACTGCACGTTTTACCATTTTCTTGTTAGCTTGTAATTTTATCTTTTTTTCTGGAAGATTTATTGTGGACTTTTCCTCATTATTTTTTTAAGAATATTGCTATGATGATGTTAAGATATTAAAGCAATTTTTGCAATAAAAATACAGCTGCTTAAGATTCCTTGATGAAAAAGAAATGTAAAGAATATAATGTCAGAATGTGAAGTTAGTGCATGACTCTATTCTATAAAGTAACTCACTATATTATTAAATTAGTTAAGTAATTCATACAGCAAAAGTATTACATCGAATATACCATAACTACTTTTCTGTCCATTTTCAAAAGTACGGTGTTTTCCTAAGAAATTATGATTCTCGTTTTATAAAAAATAGATAAAAAATAAAAGAACAATTAAACCTAATAATAACAAAATTAATGTATATGATATACTCTTTACAGCTTGAATGAAAAATGATAACTTATGATTTAAAAGTCGTCTGCTGCACTTTTCATAATTTAGTTATATACCTACACCTATTCTATGTATATAATCAAAAGACCTAATTAATGATTATCATTCTACATTTAATTTTTTAAGCACTTTAAAATAATTGAAGTTTATAAATTTTAAACTTATTTACTTAGCCTTGATTTAGTACCTTAAAAGCAAAGTGTAATAGTTAATTTTGTGGTGTAGTTAGAATATTATATCGTTAAAAGACAAAGACTAACTTTACTTGAATTCAGATAAGAAGTTTACCTCTTTCAATAGATTAAAGGCGTAAAGTATCAAACAATGTAAACTGACATAATAATTACTTTGACACTATCCGTGTTGAAAATTCAATGGTATATTTTTTACTAATCATGTCAACTTCGGTCGTGAACATGCTTGAAATAAATCTTTTAATCTAAAAATTTAAAACTTTAAAACAGTTTATTATAATATATGTTTGTGTTAGCACAATTATTTTGTGACAGAGATCAGATGAACCAAGTCACTGTTCAAAGAATAAGATTTCTAGTAGAATAATTATTAAAAGAGATATTATTATAAATGACATCAATTATTTTACGATAAAAATTAAATGAATCGAATTATAATCAAATCGTGATGTTTAGATCGGACGAGATGTATAGTTGAAAACAGGACCACTGAATCTTAGGTTAAGGTGGTTCTAATAGCAGCTGGAGTGGCAAAACAAAACAAAAGGCATTAAATTGTGCGTTGCGTGTATGCATCCATCCATCAAATTGAAAGAAAGAGGTGTGGTGTGAAGTTTCAGGTGAAGCAGTTCCTCCTCAACTCACGCCAAAATATTCGCAGTAAAGTAACTCTTTCTCCATGTCTCTAACTTTGGGTGGGTCATACATACTAATTACTACAACACACACTTTCACTGGTCCCACATTCTTTTAACCCCCCCAACCCTAATATCTACCCTTTCATAATCAATCAATGTATAAAAACCTACCCTTCCTGCTCTTCCATCCAATCAACTTAAGTTTCTTCTCCATACCCCTTTCTCATAGATCAATCGATCTTTAAAAAATTACATCTTTTGATCGTGTTTTTGAGATATTATCTATTTTGACGTTGGAAATATCATATCGACTAGAGATAAGGTCAATTCATAATATATAAGTGGGTGTAATCTTTATCTTATAAGTCAATTTTGTAAGATTCAGTTAGACTTAAACTTCACTTCTAACATGATATCGAAACCATATTAGAGTCTATTCTAACGAACTTTTTTAGACATTATGTTCATTGTCCCACACACGAGCTTCTGTCGGGTTGAACTCCACTTCCAACATTTGGAGCATAGAATTCTATCAATATTTTGTTCTTGAAAAATACTTTGATGGACAGTAAAAATGTGGCAAAGTTAGTTTAGTTAGATTTTGAACCATTTTGGTGGAGTATGTATATACAATATTAATTATAGTGGTCAAGATTTCAAGGATAATTTTTGAACATGGTACTCCATGTTGGATTTGGAACATATGGTGATTGATTGTATTTATGGTGTAATTAAGTTGTAGTAGCTAGTGAGGTGTTGTCCCCATCAATGAAAATAAATGTGGCCCATAACAACATTAGCTTAGAGTGATGGGGTGAATCAGAGACAGAGTTGTGTTCTGTTCTGTTCTGTGTTGGCTGGGACAACACTGGATTTAATTACTTTTACCAACTCAAACAACTTCAAAAACTAAACTTTTCTCTCGGTTTCAACTCCTGCTTTTAATTTTTCATTATTTCTGTCCTTTTTTTTCACTTTTCTTGTCTCAGACTACCCTTTAAAAAAGCTATTTTCGAAGTAATTTTAAAAATATTATCAATTTTTTTTCTTTATATAATTCTAAAGCATTCCTTTTATATATAATGCAGACCAACACATTGGTTGGTTATTGATATATAGTGCATTAATTAAAAGAATCGGCAAATAAGTTAAGGTTTATTGAAAGTTATAATAAACGTGATATTAATAAAAAATTGTTTTCATTACTTCAAAAAATAACAATTTTTTTTTCTTATTACTTCGAGCGAGAACTTGATGCACGTATATAAATTATGATACTTAAAGCAAGATAATGTTATTTTACCAAACAAATTATTACGATCGATTATTTCGTTAAACGTGTGCATTACCTTAAACAACAGCAAAATAATTTCTACAGTGTCAAGAAATTAGTGGATTACATACATTGAAAACGATTACCATTGATAGAGATATGAGTAAACGCACTGACAAGTACACTTGACACTCAAATTATGGTTTAATTAATATACTATTGTGCGTGTTATCGACCAAATTGAAAATAAAAGTAACGAAAACAGCACAATTTATTTATTCTATTTTATTTTTTTAAGGATAAAATTTGTATTAATGTTGGAAGTCTCGTAACGACTAGAGATAAGGCCAATTTATAATATATAAGTGAGTACAATCCTTATCTTACAAAACCGGTTTTGTGGGATTGAATTAGGCTTTAAGTCTACTTCTAACATGGTATCAGAGCAAGTTAGAACTTATTCTAGCGAATTTTCTTGAACATTTTGTTTTACTCGCTATCTCGGACCACCCACTAATTTTTTGTCAAACACGAGATGGATATACCTCAATTTGAGGGTTAGTAAAATTATAATATTTTGTATTTTTTTTTTTACTGATATTCGTATAAAATTCCTTCGGTGATGAAATTTGTCCTATGAAAGTGTTTTATTGACACTTCCTTTCATAGAGATTAGATTAAAAGAATTGTTTCCATATAATGTTTTTCGACAGAAATACTTTTTTCAAAGTATAATTCCACTAAGTAACAAAATATAAGATTTTGACATGTGCATGTTACATAATATATGTTACACGATAATTATGAAAAACATTATAATTAAGAATGATTAAATTCAACTTTTTTTTTTTACTCGCAGAAAAAAGTGGAGAATGTTGAATAAATGTGATTGCATAGGCGTGCAATAATGAATAATTGTAATAATGATGAGAAGCAAGTCACAGGAGTGAGTGAAAGCATGGAGTAAAGTATGTAGACAATGGTGTTTATTATTATAATAAATATAATATGTATGAAAAAACTTTAAAGGTCAAATAAAAGACAAAAAAAGAAAATAAAAATCAGGCGCCGCTAATACCACTTTTCAATTTCAACAGATTTACATCATTGTCGATTACAATATTTCAACAACATTAAGATTTAATTGAAGAAAATGAAGAGTGAGGCATCTAAAGATGCCAGAGAAATATTTAACACAGCTTCGTAGGATATGGTAAAAAATTGATCTCGATTTATACGTATAAAAGAAAAAACTTTCAAGAATAGTCAGAATCTTAAATGAATAATACTATGTAAAAAATAGTTCCTTTTTAATATGGATGATGGTGTGGAATTGGGCATTGAAGAATGTGGCATTTATCTGTTTAATTTATTATGAGTGAGTTTTTTGAGTTAGTCGAAAGGTGTATTTGACTCTATGTTTGTGCAAGTTCTCATGGTTTAGGGTGTTTTTTCCCAGGATTTTGGGCTGCGATTATGTTGGTTTCGGTTTATTTTAAGGAAAATGTTTTTTTAACACAAATTTTGACAAATTTATTTAATAATATGTGATAATATTTTTAAGTAATTTTTTATTTTTCTATTTTTTGATATTTCAAAACTATTCATAAAATAATATTTCATAAGAGAAAATATCAAAATTTAGTATAAAATATAACTGTCCTTCTACTTGTTATTTTATAAAATATGGGTTAAATATGTTTTTGGTTCCTCAAGTTTGAGTGAAACTTGGAATTAGTCTCTTTTCAAAAATTTTGACCAATTTAGTCATTCATCTTTAAAAATGTGTGAATTTAATTTTTTTAACTAAATTTTGTTAGGTTTATCTGACATTTTAAATCGTATTTGAATTGTTTATACTGTTTGATATATTTTCGCTTGAATGTTAACTTGAATGTTATCATAAAGTACGCTTAAAATGTCAAATAAACTTAACAAAATTTGATGAAAATGACTAAATTCACATATTTCTAAAAAATGAAGGACTAAATTAGTATAAAGTTTCAAAAATAAACTAATTTCAAAATTTACCGAAACTTGAGTGAGAAAAACATATTTAACCCTTATTCTATTAACATTACTTTAATAGTAATTAAATTATTAATCCCTAACTTATTGTGTTTTCCAAATTTAATAAGCAAGGGTTTTGGGGAACATCATAGACGAGTTTATTTGATTTGTGGGGCAGATGTTTTATGAGTGGGAGTTGTTTCCTATGTTCGTATTTTGTATCTACCAAATTTGTGTCTGTCCTTTTGCCTATACTTAGCTGCTATCTTATAAATAAACCATTTTTCTTAAAAGAAATGTTAAAATGCATCAAAATTCACAAAATGTACAACCTAAGTTAATAGAAGAAAAAAAGAAGTTGCACAGTCCTATTTATGACAACCCATATCTCATAAACCCTCAAAAGATGTAGAACATAAATTGCAGTATCTAAAGGTCTGAAGTTCACAACTGCATTGAGATGTGATCTTCTTTTGGCTCAAACCCGACCACCAAAAAAGCTCAGATACCCATCAAAACTGGTGCAGCATTAGATTTTTTTTTCAATACTTTGTGTAAGAAAATTAATCAAACACTTATGAGTGATTTTGGTGTAAACGTTGTTTGACTTAAGAAACATATTGTTCAACCTACTCTATCAATGGCTACAAATTTTTCCTTCTCTTCTTAATTCTATAACTGTTGTTTCTTTGTCTGAGATTGCAGTCAAATGGTGAAGTGAAATCCAGCTTGGCTTCCGGAAATTGCGTTATTTGAGGACCAATGGTCTCCTAATTTTTCAGACTTTTGGGTCAACCTTCGTATTTAATGCACTCATCACCTGCTACTCAATCAACTCAAGCTTTCCTTCCATTTCTATCTATTATTTTATTATTCGCATAAATTCTCAAGTTTTAAAAATATATTAAAACTTAATTAATTTGTTAAGAATATAAATATGAGTCTAAGTTTTATATTAGTTAATGTTAGTTAAAAATAAAAAAAGTAGAGCATTATATAAAGATAAAAACCTATAAACTCATTATCTTAAGATAAGTTTGAGAGTGGTGTCAATGATTTATGTGGTTGGACTCAAGTCTCATTGATATTGTATCTCTCCAATGAAACTCCCTCTATAGACCTAATTATAAGATGAAGTAAATTTTAAGTCTAATTATATTTTATAAAATTAGTTTATAAGATGAGAATTGTATTTACTTATATATTAATAATTGACTTAATTTCTAATAGATGTGAGAGTTCCAATACAATTCTTAAGTGTCGAGTTATATATATATCAAACTTATTCTCTTTTATATTATATTAAGAAATAAATTCTAAATCTAATTCAACTTAACAAAATTGACTTGTTAGAAGAAATTTGTACCGATTTATATATTAAGAATTGATTTTAACTCCAATAACAAAATACCTAAAGAGCAAATTACAAATTACATTGTACATCTCATATGTGTGGAATGAAGTCTGTTTTTTTTAAAATTCTCGACTAAAAATAAAATAATTTTATATATAAATAAATACAAATCTAATTTTATAAATTAGTTTTTTTTAGATTAAATTATATTTAAATTTCACTTTTTAATATGTTAACGATAACTATGGATGAACCATGAAGCTTGTTTCGAAATACAATTACAAAATGTAATTTGAGATTTGGAGGTGTAAAAAAGAGGGTGTTTTTGGTTTTATGGTTGGGTTTGTAAGGAGCAAGGGGGTGGTTTTTTGTGTGTAGTACAGAACAAAACGTGTCCCACTTTTACGAAAAAGAGATCCCTAAAAGCATTTTGAAGATTGAATTTGAAAAAATTATAAGCCTCGCCTCACAAATCCCCATAAAGTTATCTTCAAATTTTTAAGAAAGAGGGTCTTGTCTTGGGGGCCCTCCCACGCCTCATCATTTCTTGGCTTTTGTGTTTTCTTATCATCTATATCCTTCACATACCAAAATATCATCAAACTAAAAATACCCATTCATCGATTTTGCAGACACAAATTTATGTACCAGACATCCTCCATAAATAACATACATTAGGTCAAACATTTCAAATATCTTTCATCAAAACGTAACGTCACTAATAAAATGCTTCCCAAAACAAACAATTTTTTAATAAATTACTAAAAAAATTCAATAATAACACCTAAGTTCTATGTTACACATTACACTACTTAACTTAAAATAGAAACACTCACAATATACCAAGTCTATAAACACAAACATTCAAAATTGCATTATATGTAAAATATCACATACACAAATACTATCTAATTATATTGTTTACTCAATAAGACTCATAACTATATTTGAATTTTTTTTATGTTAATATTATTTGAAGTATATATTCAGCTATGTTGCGTATAAGTGTAGGCAATGGGTAGAAAATGTGGACACATACGTTAAGTACAAATTCAAATGTACTGTTAATTTTACCTGCAAGTTAGGTGTTTCATTATTGAGAAAGAATTTACATGTCTGATTCGATTGATCTTTGTAAGAATATGGAAATAAATTTATCATTTCACAAAGAATAGGATTATTAGATAAGCTTCCATAACATGTTTAATTAACATATCACATGGAACATTACTTGGAATCATTTTTTATTTTATTTTAAAATGCATTTTTATTCTTATCTTTCCACACACAAAAATTATAGTGTGAAATCTTTTCTCAGGACAGGCAGGAATAATTGTTGTTCACATAAGTTGTGTCAAAAAGAAATTTAAATGTAAATCAAAGTCTCACATGGGATAGAAAAGATAAAATTAAACACTATATGTATAAGAAGTGATGTCAAATGTCTTATACGTGTAACATCAATGTTATATGTATATAATCACAATCAATGACTGTAATCCTATAATTTATATGAGAAAAAAATCTAAACATGTGTCGATAATTCGGAATGACTAACCATATAACAAAAAAGTGTTACCATACACCTAAGAAAAAATATTCCATACGAAAAAAAGAATCCAGATTAAATATTGTCTTTTATTCTAAGATATCTCTGAAATAATTAACTTGTAAATATGCATCGAAATGAAATAATAAGTATTGCACCAAAGAATCTGAAACAGTGAAAATAGTAATAATATCAATAATTGATTCCTTCTTTTCCAAAACGATTAACCAGTGATGCTTAATTAAAGTAGTAAAGCATTGTTGATGACTCCAATGTATATCCTCCACGACAATCGTTTTAATTTTAAAGATTCCAAAGTGATTTTAATGATAATTTCCTCGAGACAAGACAGCATCGTTGTCACATTTAAGAGGTTACATTTTGAGTTACTTCAAACATTTTACCTAATGTCTTAAAAGTAGTATGGAGTGTAAAAGATGAGATTTTGAAGTATTTTTCATGTAAAAGGTTATAAATGTTAGGAGAGTGTATGAGAGTATTCTAATATATTAATACATATTTACCTTTATAAAAAATATGTTACGAATTTTCCACATTAACTTTTTATTACTAATGATTTTTAAATTCTCTTCTCGTTATTTATTCATATAAAATTTAATTATTCATAATATTTGAAGAGGTAAAACAAAAATTTAAGAATTAATTTAATGTAAAAAAGTTGAAAGGCAAAGAGAAAAAAAATTATAGAACTAAAAAAATAAAGACGAAATGACTTCCTTTTTTATTTGTTTGGAGAGTTAAAGAGAAAGAAATAGAAACCAAATGGCCACCTTTTTCTTTTCAAGATTTTGAAGAAATAGACTGCAAAGTAGGTTTTTATGAAGAGGTAACACGGAATAGAGAAGATGCATTACGTTACATGGAAAAAAAAAAGTATGTAGTTCAAAAGAATACGGTGGCTGTAAGAGATATCACGTGCCTTTTTAACATTTGAGAAAATGGACGTTGCTTCAAAAACCAAAAGAAGTTATGGATTTAAATTTTTTGAGTTAAGGCTAGCTTAAATTTTATAAAAGGTTAGCGACTCAATAGTAATGGCTCCGATACTATATTAAAAAAAAACTTTAAGTTTAATTCAATCTTATATTTATATATTATAAAATTATCTTATCTCTAGTTAATGTGAGATTTTGAATAGTCTCGAAATAATGGGTGAGTGTTAACATGGAGAAACAAGTCACGAGTTGGGACATGATGTTGTGACGAAGTCGAGTTTTATAATGGTTTGTTGAGGTGGATGTCTTGGTCCATAGACTCCTCTTCCATGCTACTACTTCACGAGGCTGTCCTAGTTTTGAATTGTTTGTGGTACCCGACAAACTCTTTCTAGTAGGTATTGTGATGTTTGGTTATTGGTGCATCCCAATATTGGATACATCAAAAGAGAAAAAGCGTTCACAAATCATCTTCCTCTCAACTTCTAAGTAAAGTATGACAAAGTGAACCTAAGTCCTTCTGTTACCAATCTTCTAACTTCATATAACATCACTGATAACTCAGGATTTTGTCCTTTATCCTCTTCCCACCAAATACACCACACCAGATCAAAATCCTTTCTCATCTTATCGTTTTCTATGGTAAAACATGAATTATTAGGAAGTAATTTTAAGTTCATGTTATATGTAGAATGGGACCCTACCCCTGATGAGGCGTAATAATTGCAATATTCGTATTTCAGTTATTTTGTTTTTTGTGTAACAAGGGTCCTCGTTAGGTTTTGAAGGACACGAGAATGGGAAAAAGAAGGGTTCAAGAGCAACATCAGCGAAAGTGTTTCAATTTTCGATTTCGATATTCATTCATAATTTCGCTCTTCTCTCCATGAATGAATCAAAAATCCACCTAATTCTCTTTAACTCCATTAATATTGTTAGCGACTACTCCTACTCTCTTCAATTCCTCTCCCAATCTTCACAACAAAAAAGGTTCATCATCATAATCCATATACTATGATATAACAATAATAAAATTACATTATTTGCATTAATGAACAAACTTAACTACCTTAACAAAATTAGCAGATTCCCACAGACCCACAAGACCAAAGCAAAGGGAGCAAAGAAAAACAGAGTAAAAAAAGGAAGAAAGAGGTGGTGCTGATTGTAGAGCACAGATCAGTGATCAAGCGCATTAGGTCCGGTACAGTAATTCAGAACGTGGCTCCACAGCCACTGAACCAGGAACCTCCGTCTGATCCCGTTCATGTTATAGGTGGCACCATCACGAGCGTCCAAAACCTGACCGGTGTAGGATCCACCGCCGCCGGTGCCGTAAATGCCCTCGCAGAGATCGGCGATCTCCACCGGGAAAGAGGGGTCCTGACCGGCGTACCAAGCATTGGCCAAGGGGTTGGATGCCAGCTCAGCCATCTCGTGCCCAATCACACTTATCATGCCATCCACGCCAACGTCGCCGTTTGGGGACTTGAACGGTTTCTGGTTAGGGATGTAGGCGGGCAGGGCAAAAGGGTAAGCACACTGCCCGGGGCAGAGCTTTGCGGAGTTACCCACCCACGCGTACGGAAGAGTATACCCAACCAACGACGGAAACGTGAAATAGTGGAACCCACACACCGAAGTGCAGAAATCCTGAACGTACACGTCATCCGCGGTCAGCAGGAGATATAACCCGCTCCTCGGGTTGATCGGCAATGGACGGGTTTTCGCGGTGATGGCGCTTTTTATCACAGACTGTATGGATAACCGGGTCAGCGATTTCCCGTGAGAGTAGAACCGGTCGTTCTTCTCTTCCCCGAGTCGAACAGTTTTCGAAATGTTGGCTCCGGTCTGGTCCGTGTAGAGCTGTACGGTCCGCCACCACCCCGCGACGGAGGGGTGCGGCGAGTTCGTGGCGGAGATTGAGTTTATGAACTCGCGGATTATCTTCTTCTGGCTCCGGTCCCACTTGCCGTACCAGATTGTGTGGACGGTGATGTTGGTGGTGAGAACCGGCCCCATGTGGTACCTGAGCTTCACGAACTCCGAGGACCCCTCGTATTTCTTGGAGTCTCCGAAGGCGTAGTCCGTGACGTTCATTTTACCGTTCTGGGGCCAGGGCCGCCAAGCCGCGACCGGACCTCCGGCAAGGAGGGAGAAAACAACGAGGGTAAGGGATAGAAACGCCGCGGACGGCGGCGATGCGGCGGAGAGACCCTGGCACATTTTGAGAGTATGAGGAGGTGGTAGAACAGAAGCTGGGGTTAGTGAGCCGAGAGAGCTCCCAAGTACGAAACGTGATGTTTCAGTGGGTGAAGCTTCTTTATATTATACATCGAAAAAGGCTTTTCGTTTTTCTTTTATTATATTATTATTATGAGTGAAAGGAAAAGAACAGTGTGAAAGTGATTAACTGGAACTGCGTATTTCATTTTATTTTATTAGCGAAATTACAAGTTTGGCAAAAATGTATTAATATAAAAGAAAATAAAAAAGGAAAAATTGTTGGTAATTTTGGTGACATTGATTTGCGGGTAATGGAGGACAGTTAGATTGTTAAAGTGAAGGGGGGGGTGTGGGGCCGAAGGGAGAGAGATTTACATTGATGATGATGATGGTGGTTGTCGTCATCTGATTTGAGATTTCCTCATCCTTTGCGCGGGAAAACGAAGGGTAGGGGTAAGTTGGGGATTATAAGATGGTAAGTTTAGTATGTTATGATTATTACATTTATCCATACCAAATACGGGTAGAATACTATATAGTGTAGAGTAGAGATATGGATAAAAGTTATAATGGTTTTTGAAAATAGAGAGAAGGGGGACCGCCATGAAAGGAAAGGAGAGTGGTCCGGTGGCAGCTGCTATTGGGTTGGATCATCCATGTCTCCTACTTCTTCGATAACTCTCTCTGTCCTTTTTCTACTTTTTTTTTTCTTTCTCACTTTAATTTAACTTATTTAACCTCTTTTTTCCCTCCTATATCTTATTTTCAGGTATGAAATTTATGATTAAAGTGAAGATGAGAGTGTGGTTTGATTGGTTGGATGGGAGGGGAATGTCAGTACCCTTCACATCACTTTCTGCAACTTTGTTCATATTATGTGTTACAAAAACTGCATTGCTTCCAACATTAACTGAATTGGTGCAGTCTTTAAACACACCTTATAGCGCTGCTTTGTCTCTTCCTCTGTTTTTCAATGCCTGCACTCTTCACAATTTTCTGCATTTTGAATTTGGTTTCGGGAGAAGTGAAGTAGCTTTGAGCATATATGACCACCGAACTCAACTACAAATCAACTTCCACGCAAGCTTCAAACACTTTCCATTGGCTCTTCTCACCTAACATTGTGGATTTTCATTCAACTCCATACACTTATTACTGTCTCATACCTCTCCTCTTCATCTGTAACTTTCCGACTTTTTACCATTTTATTCCTGTTTAATTCAAAAAACCTAACTGCTCAATTTTTGCTAAACATTTTATAAAGTAATTATTTCTATAAGTGTTCTGAAATGAAATGAAATAAAATAAGGTAAGCATTTTTTGGGTGTGTTGAATGGAATTCCAAAGTGTTAAACATTGAACCATTGCAAAGAAAACTTAGGATTTATCGTTGGATGAAAACAAATAAGCAAGGTTGAATGAATGATATGTTAATAAAATAATTAAATACATGAGTATTACTTTTAATAAATTAAATGATGACATTAGTATTAGATTAGTTGGTTTAACTTTTCTATTAATAAACTTTTATAAAACTCAGGCCCGTGTGTTTCATGAGTATGTAACGATTTTTTTTTTCTTTCTCTCATCCTCTGGGCTCGAAACTTATGGGCCTGGCCTAAAACGAATGTCAAGTTGAGTTGTGCATGATTCTACCATACTTAGGGGTGCAAAAGGTTTGAACCTGTTTCTAGGGCCTCAAGTTTCCTTCACAAAATCTTATATATTGTTGGTATCTCACGAATATTCCTAATTCTATTTGAGTTTCTACTATTTTATTTCAAACTTTATACACATTTAATCGAAAAGATTAATACATGAAAGTTAATAATCAATCGAAAAAAATTTATTCCAAGAGAAAAAGAAAAGTAAATTGAGATAATTCACTTTATTATTCATATGTAGCGTTAAAAGCTAAATAATCAAGACATAATATCATATTCTAATCTTAATTACTTAGCCTGCAATTTGATATCTAAACTATGCCGGCTAAATGACTTCATATGATATGAGCTAGTGGGTAAACAGTTTTAACTTCAGGTGAATAGAAGGGAAATTGCAGGGCTACTTAATGGAAGAGATTTCAACATGAATGTTTTACCTGGTGGCACCTCGATGGTTGTATTTTTACAAAAACATTGTGATGCATCCAAGTATAGATGAAAATTGTTAGTAACTACCAGTTGAACTATTTTAAGAGTTAATCAAATAAGATGACAAGTAAAATCTCAAATTCTCACCTCTCAATAAAATAATTTGCCAACACTGAAATGCACATTGATAAAAGACCAAACAGTAATTATCGATAAACTGTCCGTACAATACTCAAAAGTTCTTCTACAAAATACAGCTTTAAACTCGGTATTCTGCTGTTTTCTTAAAAAAAGTCCCAGATAAGCAAGCCTGGTCAGATTTTCATAATTGGATTACATATATAAAACCAAACCACAACAGACAGTTACAGACACTCAATGATGGGTGCCATCTTCATTATCATCCATCTCTTCCGCATCCTCAAATCTTCGATCATTGATTTGAAGCTGTAATAAATTAAAAGGGATATAAGTAAGCAGTAACGACCACAAAGAAGAATAATTAATCAAACTTTAAAGAATGTGACTTCCCCGTTTAAAAGATCACTTAAGGGGATACATAGGTTCTACAGACCTTGCAAATATCCAAATATAATACTGTACACATATGAAATAAACTTCAACCAGTAAACATATTGTTTTTTGTATCGTACTACTTAAGGAATTAGATATCTTTTAAACATCTCAACTTGCAGAAGATAATATTCCAGTTTGTGACTCTTGCTACCGTAAAACTTGAAACTCAAAAATGTGACAAACAAATGCAATAAGCAGAAATGTGAACTCGTTCTATCATAACATGTTGAATTGAAAATAATATGACCATTGGGTCCAAATTCATACAAAATAGATTAAGTCCATGATTTTTCATTTACCAAAAAACTTTCAAGCAAATAAATAATTAATTGATATTTCATTGCCCTGTTTTATTTTATCGACAAATGAGTCATTTTAAAGATAAGTTAATGTTAATTATTATATAACATTCCAACAAATATTTAGATCAAGCGAAATTTAACTCCTGAATTGGCTACCTTGGTATTCTATTGAATTTACTAAGTGATGTGAGTACAGAAGCTTGACAAACAATGACAATTAAATCTGGTCTATATTCACAATTTACAATATGCTTCAAGTCATATGCATAATCCAATTCCTTATTCTCATTTTAAACGCCTCCCCTTTAGAAGGGCTATATCCATGTGTCGGAATAAGACTGCACAAACACAAGTAAATAGAGAAGAACACAACCTCAAGTATGGTACGGGCTAGGTCATGATTTCCATTTGACTGACCAATAGAGTTGACTGGATTGTGAGAGATATAATCTTCGTCCTCTGGAAGAAAAAAAAACAAGAAAATATTAAAGAACAACACAGAAAGCTTGTATGATGTAAAAGCAATAAAGAGTAAGGCACGCACACATACCTGCTTCTTCATCTACCATCTGATCAGCACTGAAAACCCAGTCATGTTCTTCTTCTTCTTCATCTGAAAGAACAGCACAACTCAGATACAAGAAAACGCAAGAGTGAAGAAAAAGGCAAAAAAAAAAAAACAGTACTTACCATCATTCGGTTCTGGATTAAGCTCTGCACACTGGCAGAATATTGCAAAGAGAGTGTCCACTGGAAAACAAAGAAGACACGCACACATAAACAACTATTAAAAACAAGCAAATGTGAAGAGTGGTGAAGACAAGAAAAAGATACATTGGGTAGGATCAGAGGGAATGAGCCTCATTTCTTTGACATTGGACAAATCTTGTTCGATAGGATTGGATTCCGAATCAGAGAGGTCATCATCAGCTTCTTCAGTATCAATCTAGAGGAACATGAGGAAGAATGAGAAAGATGAAAGGGGAGAAGTGTGAAAAAATGAAAAATAATAGAATTACAATATGTACCTGGGTATATAAACAAGGAAGAGGGTAAGCTTCAGGGTCTGTAGAAACAGCATGAAGAGATATAGATAAAAAATCAACAGCATACCCTTTAGTCTTGTCTACATCACTCACCCATATTACTTGCCTGTATTTAAACCAAATTGTAAAGAATACTGAAATACTGAATAGAGTATACGAAAATACAAGAGAGTTTGCGAATGAGAGCATACTTAGTAGTGATGTAGAGCGTGCCAGGGGATTCTCGAGGAAGGTTGCCGAGGACAATGTCTGTGCCAGGCTGTACCCGCATCAGCTCCTCGCCATTGTCGCGGTCAAGAACGGGCTCTCCACTGAAGCGTATCTCTCTCACTCCTAACACCATTTCTTTTATCTCCTCTGCTTCTCAATATAATATCTGATCAGAATCAACTCCAGTCAACGCATTCGGATGCAGAAATGTAAAACTTTAAAGAAATTAAAATGTTAGAACATAAATTCAAAGACTCGTGGGAAGCACCAGTTTCACTGTAGTGGTAGTCAAAATCGCGACAAGATTGTACGACTCTACGATCTTTTTCTCCAACTCCTCGCTTCACTTAACACTCGCGATCTTCGAAGGTCATGTTGGATCGCGTTCGAAACCGCAACTCGTGTGGAAACAGCGATTCTCGCGATGCAGCAGTCCCTCCCAGCGCCGAGGGAGAATAAGCAGACAGACCTCTCGGCGGAGCCTCTCGCGGCGGCGGCGGGGCCTCCGTTAGCGGCAACTCTCGCAGTATCAACGTAACTGGTGGCGACCTTGACGCGAGCGTCTCTACGGTCTCTTCGAGAGGGGTGGGGTGACAGCTCTAGGGTTTTTCTATGGTCGGAATTGTTTTTTTTAACCTAAAAGGTTTAACCCATTCAATTTAAGCCCAATTATTAAATCTGTTACCGCACCAAAATATAAATATATTATAAAATAAAAAGGCTTATGAAGAATCATCCATTGCACCCAAAAATAAATAAAAGAAAAAAGTGTTTCTATGAAAATATAAATTTGTCACGCCTAATTTTGAAATAGAAGCGGTAATTGCAAAGGCAAAAACGTTCAAAACTATTTGAACAGAAGCTAGAGGATTAGAGCAACTAAATCATACGAAAACAGTAAATAAAAGGAAATTCAAAATCGTAAATGTGAGAAGGAAATTCACCGCCTAAATTTAGATATAACCCAGAGCCCCGCCAAACGTGTTTCCACATGGAATTTTATTACTGGTTAAATATATTTATATTCTTTAATTTTGAGTAAATTTTAAAATTATTTATTTTTAAATTTTGGACTAATTTAATTTCATTTTTTAGAATATGTAGATTTAATCTTTTTAATCAAATTTTGTTAAATTTATTTGATGTTTCATACGTATTTCAGGGTTGTATTTAAGTTGTTTATACTATTTGATATATTTTTACTTTAATATTAAGTCAAATATTATTGTAAAACACATTTGAAATGTCAAATAAACTTAACAAAATTTAATTAAAATGACTGAATCCACGTATTTCAAAAGATGAAGTATTAAATTGATTTAAAATTTTGAAATTAACAAATTCTAAAATTTACTAAAAATTAAAGAACCAAAAACACATTTAACTCTTACTTTACGGATAGATAATTAAAAATATAATTGAAAATATATATAGTTTTGTAATAAATAACTGTTGTTTAAAAGTATTCTTTAAATTTTTAAATAAATAGTTGTTTCGTAATTTATTTTATTAAGTTAATAAACAATTTTTTTATTTACCTAGAGATAAACACCAAATAAAATTATAAAACGGTGCATCTCCTTATTTAACATAAAACATAAACTAAATTTAAACAAAACGTTAATATGAAATAATATGGTATTAATAGAATATTTATACAAAATATATAAAATTCTTATAATATACTAGCGTACACACAGATATGATCGCGTGTATGCATTTTTTAAATATGCATAATATTATATTAGTATATGATGATATAAAATAAAATTATTTATTAAAAATAAAGTAAAATATATCAGAAAATGTGAGAGAATAATTGTTGATAAATAGAATAAAAAAAATACAAAGATAGACCATTTTATAAAAAAATTTATAAAAATAATGGTTAATTTTCAAAAATTTAATAAAGAATTATATTTTAAAGAGTAAAATTATTATTTTGAAATGTAAAAATAAAAGAGGAAATCCTTTTCTTTATATATTGTTGTAGATGAAAAACCTAATAATTTCGTTAAAATTTTATAAAACTTAGTTTGTAAATCATATAAACTTATATCAATTACAGATACAAACTATTTTACATCATATAAATAATAATTAAGTGTATTAAAACATTATTATGTTATAAGATAAAAGTTAAAGTCTACTTCTTAAAAATATTTAATGAATTTAATAAATAACCTACTCACATTAATATCATTTATATTTATTACATGTAAGTATTAAATGAAAATTAAATATTAAGTAATTGCGTTATCACTTATATTAATTTTTAAAACCAATTAACATCACTTGAAAGCATAATAATTAAAAATAATGACTTCAAGAATATGTATTTAAATTTAAAGAATTCATATTATTTTATTTTAATAAATAGTTAAAATATAAAAAAACTAAAAGATAAATTACCACACACACACATATATATATATATATATATATATATATATATATATATATATATACTGAATTTTAAATTAATTATTGAAGTGATTATTTTGGGAACCAAAGTTTTCCAGAAATGAAAAGTGGAATTTTTAGTTTCTTGAAATGGAAGGGGATTTGGATTTAGCGAAATGGATCAATAGTGAAGAGAAGAGAGGGTACTCCCTCCACTAAAAAATACTGTTTTCTAGAGATATCTGATTAAATAATATGTAGTAAATACCAAAGTGGAACCAATTTGCGGACTCCACTCACCAATCCTCGCAATTCCGGTGGATGCATATGCTTCTCCCCACCAAACCCTAAATTCTCTATATATTTTCAATCTATCTATGTTCTTTCATTTCATGTTTGAGTGATTTTGGAATATGCTGTGTCTGGGTCGATTCGCCGGGGTCTCTTACCCAATCAAATCCTACTCTTCGTCTTGGAGGGACAACACCAATAACAAGTTGCTGCCTCTGAATGCAAACAGGCTCAGATGGCGATTCATGGCTCAAGAATCCGACTCTTCTTTTGCCCCTTCTCTTGACTCTGATTCTTCAGATAAAACAGCTGCTACAGGGTCTCTTTTCTTTTGTTTCTAAGTCTTTCGTTTTTTATTTGGAAAAACCGAGGTTGTTCCTTTTCTTTTTTGGACTGATTTCTTTTTTTATTTTTTATTCCTCTGTCTGCAGATTCTGCATCATAGAAGGCCCCGAAACTGTGCAGGATTTCGCAAAGATGGAGCTTCAAGAGATTCAGGATAACATTCGAAGTCGGAGGAACAAGATTTTTTTACAAATGGAAGAGGTCTCGTACCACATGCTGCTATTCATATACTATATATTACTTCTCACCTCGTTATTCCCGAAGTTGTCGATACCACATAATATTACACGCTCTCTTGAAATTTCTTGCTGTCGATTTTTCTTTGTTTTCATGATCTAACTTCTGTCACTAGCTACTAGTAATTGTCTTACTTACACAAACAATTGAAAAATCTATAATAGACAGGGTTGACGGAGGGTCAAATAACTGATGATTTTGACTAGCATATGAACTTGTATTAGCTTCAGAACTATTCAAGATGAACTTTAGGTGTTTCTGTTGTTTCTGTTACGTAGTTTTCCAGATACCTGGCCTTTAGTCTTGATTACTTTTTTTTCTGGGCCATTTGCAAACTTGATCCTGTTTCAAGGGACTTGACGAATGGATGGTGGTGCTCTGGATGAGCTTCGATTTATCAAATTGCTGTGACTATTTAATGTTGAATGAAAGATTGTTGGAATTTTGAACATGGAAGTATGAGATGTGTTTCCTTTAATTTTATGTAACATTTCTGAATCTTGACATCTCATGTTTGGTGATTTAATGGATGTAGCTTCTGTAATAGAGCCGACATATTGTATAATGGTGGTGTATGGGGGAGCATTTCATTCCAAAATGAAGGCCACACAGAGTAAAGGGTTCTTCATTTGGATATTTTATTACTTGTAGTTTCGCTCTACTTTTTTTTATAAAAGTTGGATATTTCATTACCTATAATTTGTGCTTTCTGACTGTATTACAGATATTGAGGTGGTCTTGTTGGCCATGGTTCTGTTCTCCAGTATAAAAATTATATTGATCTGATATTTTCCTTCATCGTTCCAAATTTAATACAAATAACCTGTTGGAAATTCAAATTCATTCATATGTTATACTCTTTGGCAAGCCCTTCTCTCAACCAAAATTCTCTTATTTTGTAGGTTCGTAGGCTTAGGATACAGCAAAGAATTAAAAGTGCTGAACTTGGAATTATAGATGAAGAACAAGAGAATGAACTTCCTAACTTCCCATCATTCATTCCATTCTTGCCTCCTTTGGTAAGTTTCTTCGTTAGACTTATCTACGAATCATCTCAATTTTTTTCATTTAATAACAAGTCACGTTGATTTTGTCATTTGTTCTGATGACCATGGAGAATTTACTTTCCTTTGAAAAAGGTTTGGAAAAATGGTAACTGATACATATGTTATTTGCAGACTTCAGCAAACCTCAAGCAATATTATGCAACCTGTTTTTCTCTTATTGCTGGGATAATTCTTTTTGGTGGTCTCCTTGCACCTAGTGTAAGATTTTTCTGCACCTAGCTCTGTGTTTTCAATATTGAATATGCTATCAAATATGAAATTAGGTAGGAAATTTCTTTTTTGGTTGTTCCCTTTGCAATTTTCTTTGGATTAAATAACTTGGAAGTATGTTTAATTTATTTTTATAAATCATTATGCTGGATGTAAACCCAAGTCTTTGTACTGGTGCAACAAAAGTACATATTCTACTTAATTTTTTTGCTTCTCATTCGATGAGAAAAAAACATGAGTGTCAATCACTCTTGAGAAGGGGAAGACCTAGCCAAAAAGTGCAATATTTCATCAATTGTTCAAAATAGTGTAATAAATTAGCTGCCCCTCTTACCTCTTTCTAAGCTTATGTTGGAAGTGCTTAATCTAAGCTCTATAACCTTTTATTTTGGGTGCATTACGAGTAATTAATTACTTCTGCATAGTGCCGTCCTTAATTATGTTTTTGCTATGATGATACTACGCATAGGAGGTACTTCAATTTGTTTGTTTCTATTTATTTATTTATCTATTCACATTTTTCTTTTAATATATCATTCTTAACTTATAAAGAGTTATTGCCATGTGAACTATTAGAAAATGATGACCTTAGAAAAGAGAGATACCAGAAGAGAGTAGATCACTAATCTGAGTGAGATACAATACAATTTATTCTGAAAATGAGAGGATTACAAAAGTATTCTTTGTGTTAAAGGGAGTAAACTTTATATAGAGCATCTGAAGCACTGAACTGAATTTGTAAGTCTGCATAGCTCCAATAGGCTGCTGTAACTGATAACAACTGACAGCAAAGTTATTATAGCTTTTGTAACAAATAATAATAGCTTTAGTAGAAGACACTTGACACAGATTAAAGCTATACTTCATATTAGAAAGAACTGAGATTTGATTTATTCTTTTCATGTTTTTATCTAACTTTCAGTCATTGCAACTCCTTTTTTTCTCCTTAGCTGGAGCTTAAGCTTGGACTAGGGGGCACATCATATGCAGATTTCATTGAAAGTCTACATCTGCCTATGCAGCTGAGGTAGTGCCTTTTTTTTTTTATCTGCTGTTGCCCTGTATACTTTATTCTCAGGAGCAGCCATGGAAATTAATGTTATATTCCCAGAATCGGTTAATATTGAAGTTTTATGAAAAAAGCGGCATGTTATTTGTCTGTATAAGGATACATGATTAGGGCTAGTTCATTGCTGCTAAAATGATTTCCTTTTGCATTCTACTTATTATATCCTAACAACTAAATTCTGTTGGATATTCTAGTCAGGTTGATCCCATAGTGGCATCATTCTCGGGAGGAGCGGTTGGAGTAATCTCGGCATTAATGGTTGTTGAGATAAACAATGTAAAACAGCAGGAGCAAAAAAGATGCAAATACTGTCTTGGTACTGGTAAGATTTCTAAACCTCTTTTGATATCTGCAATGCATATGATTCTACTTTCTAGTTGCAAAGGAAGAGGTGGTGAACCAAAGTCTTTGACTATTGAAATTAGGAAGGAACATATAAATCATAAAACAAAGTGAAGCTTGAGGCGGCTCCTATTTATGTCATTCTAAGCTGTATTCACAATAATCATCTTTCTTCTCAGTTTTAGAGAATTCCCTTGATATTTTCTGATTCTGACCATTGTCCGCAGTGTCGAGTGTCAAAAAATGGCATCTTTACTTATTTTAAGCCTCTCTTCAATGTAAGAGTTATATACCATGGAGTCTTATTTTATTTTTTTTAATCTTGTCATGCCGCATCACTTTTAGACCTCTTAAGTTTCGCTCCAAGACAAGGGTTTTATAAGATCCACACTTTTATTCTTAGGATTCAGGGTGTTAAATTTAAGACCCTCTCATGCCATATCACATGCTCCAATGACTGTTTCTTATAAGACCTAAGTTTTAAGCTGAAAACCCTGACAATGATCCCTGCATTGAAGATGCCTGAATGATACAATAATTGCACAGAACTGTGGCATTGGATGCATATCTTACGCCCTAGTGAAACAAAAGTGCAGAGAAGTCTGGAACTATTTATTACTTATCACTCAGCTTACATGGTTTGGAGATTTTAATAATCTATCTGTTCATGCTAACTCCAAGAAAGTTGACATATGTATTGTACTTTTGCTGTCAGGATATCTTGCATGTGCTCGCTGTTCAAGCACAGGAGCACTTGTTCTGATTGAACCAGTATCCACAATCAAAGGTGGAAATAAGCCTCTTTTACCACCAAAAACTGAGAGATGTTCAAATTGCTCTGGATCTGGCAAGGTTGGTCATTTAGAAGTATTTCATTTCCTGCTACCTTTCCACTAGTTATATTAGAGAACAGCCATAGTATACTTAACTAAAACTCAACGCCTTTCATTTCAAACCCTTTGAAATTGTTGCAAAAAACAGTATTGAAGTTTCAAATCATTACATTATATATTTTTCAAGATTTTTGGTTCGTTCATGGGCTTTTGTTGAGTTGTAAATTTTCATACTGAGTTTTACTATAAACTTCTCAAATGAACATTTTCAAAAATAGTTTACTTCACTTCAAATTCGCCTTTAACCAAAATCAATTTTACAAATCAAAATAATTTGAAATCAAGTTTACAAATGCTCACCTAGGTAAATTGGGTACAAGTTGTTTACATGCTATCAGTTCACAGCAAGAGTGATTGTTGAGAATTTTTTTGTTACTGTCATGCTCTCTGATTACAGGTTATGTGTCCAACATGCCTTTGCACTGGAATGGCCATGGCAAGCGAACATGATCCCAGAATTGATCCTTTCGATTAGAGGTTAAAAAATCATTGTAATTTGTATCCCTAGCAGGCAATTTGAAGCTTAATTTGCGTGTAATTTGCTGCCCTGGCGGAGAAATGGAATTTCTGTAAATATTGATAAACTCCATATAAGAAAAAGTGGTTAAGAATATAGGACAGCTTCCATTTGTATGAGGACTCAAATAAAAGTGGTGCAGCTAGAGATATCATATTTACTTTTTATGGATGGCCACATAACCTTTTTCTAGCCAAAACGAATGCAAATTTAACGCGTACTATTTGTAATACTTTAGAAATTACACACTATGATATATTGCTAAAACATTTTTTCCTTTTGAAAAGAAAACGTTGAAGTATTCCATTGTAACCATGTTAAAATTACTAATTCACATAAAAATAGTAATGTTTAATTATATTTGTTACATTATTATCACAAAACATAAGCAAGTATTTTTTTATTAATAACTAAATGATACTATATTTAACCTAAATTATTTAATAGTGAAATTTTGGGAAATAAGTATGTTATTAAAAATTTTATTGGATCAAAATTACATATCGACTTCTCAAACTAATTAAATATTGATACACTAAAAAAGAGGAAATAATTGTTTGTTTTCGCTTATGTCTAAGGTCACTAAAGAACGTTTCTCTTGAAACTTCGAATCAATTTAAGAATTTAATTAAAACTATCCAAATTATGCAGATAAGATAAAGAATAGTTCATTCAAATGGTTTTATATATCAATATAATATTATTATATCAATCTACTCTTACAAACCATAATCTACATATGGGAGTTTGTAGATCAAATTTAAATTAGAAAATTTCTGATTATGTAATATTTTGTATAAGAATAAATTTATAACTTAATCAATAAAAGATTTTTATTTCGATGCTCCCTCAATACGCCTATAAATTCTACAATATTTTTATCAAGTTTTTTTTTTTTTTTATATGGAAAAGATTATTAACCTCCACATGCTCTCATGTGATCATGTTTAACAGGGGAACAATGTCATTTTCATCATCAAAATGCATGTGTACAAAATTCCAAGTAAGTAGTCTAAGTAACATACATTTGCATAGCCAAATAACAATAATTTAAGTTCAATTTTTATACTAGATTTAACTACAACTTTTTCTAATTATTTTCATGTGAGAATATTACCTCATACGTAAGTGTGACTCGAAAAATAAAGAGGCTGTGTCAAGTGATGGTCACTTCTTAGAAGGAATTGAGAACTATTTAGCATATAATAATTCTCTAATGATTTTGACATAAATAGACACACAAAAAAATAGCATTATTTGGTGATCATGTAATTCTTTTAATAATAATACATTAAGATTATATTGCATTTTTTTATGTAATGTACTCTCTAAACATGGACAAAATAAAACTTTAAATATTTCTAGTCCTAGTCTTTTGTTCATTTATGATTGTATTGGTATGTTGACTCTTGAGCCGATTTAAAATTCTATTTAAATTGTATTGGTATTTTAAAAATAATTTGTTAACCTATATTGCATGAAATTACACATTTTTTTGCAAAAATAATTTAAAACGTGTTGTGATATCCTTCAATGAATTTGATATATTAAAAGTGAAAATGTATTAATCTTTCATGTGATTTGTATTGTGGTGTGAGAAGTAAAAGAATATGGATTCTGTAATTAAGTATTGATATATTTTAAAAATGAAAAGAGTGTTGCATTGTTTAATTTATTATGCAAAGTGAAATGGTGGTGGTGTTGAGAAATGAGGCTATAAAAAGTAAGTAGAAATAGAGATAAGTGTGTTGAAAATGTATTTGAATCTGTTAAATAGGAAGGAAAGAGGAAGAAGATGGAAACAAATGTTGATGCGGAGATTGTGATCGTCGGAGCTGGAATTTGTGGCCTTGCAACAGCGCTTGCCCTTCACAGGTTTTCTCTTCTTCGTTATCGTTTTCTTCTTCAATTCGCAATTCAATATCATTCACTGATTCAACAATCTCCATTCTCTTAATTAACATTTGATTCAGTCTCTTTTTTTTTTTTGTCTTTTGCAATTTCCATTTCAGAAAGTAAACAATATTGCATCGGCTTAGATAATCATATGAAAAGAAAGAGCTCTAATAACGCTACATGCTCTTTGAATGAATATGTATATATAATTTTACCGGTTTTCTTTCCATAACATTAGTACAGATGAATTGTTAAAGAAGATGATAACGAAACGACGGATAATCCTCTTTTTTTTTCGAACGTAATTTATTTTATATTTAATAAGAAAATTCATTTTTGTAACATTTTATATTACATAACTCGTTCGAAATTTGATTTATCGCATATAAAAAACAAATTTAGCTCATAAAGAAAAGTTAGTTTCGCTATTCTTTCTTAGAATTTTTTGCGGATAGTTTTTCCAGATGAAGAAAATGTAACATCCACATTTTCATTCGTTTATTATTATTATTCTGTATACTTCTCTAAAATCCCTAATCTAAAACTGTTATCCGTGAGTAACTTCGGAGTTGAGTCATGATTTGATGCTTTATTTGTTTCTTCCATAGCATTCGAGATTCCATTTGCATGAACTTAATTATTTTCAGGAAGAGGATTAAAAGTGTGGTGTTAGAAAGATCAGAGAGTGTTCGAGCAACAGGAGCAGCTATAATTGTGCAGGCAAATGGGTGGCGTGCACTTGATCAGCTTGGCATTGCTTCAACCCTTAGAGAAACTGCTATTCAAATACAAAGGTAACATATTCCCATGTTGCACCCTCTCATCTATTACCCAAATTATTCGTAAAATATATATATATATATATATATATATATATATATATATATATATATGTTTTCACTAGTCAAAAAGAAATAAATTTTTCAAATTTCAAATTTTTAGCTTAAAATCCACAGTTTCAACTAAGTGTAATTATGATTTCCATAAAACAAAAATTATGGTTTAAATATGACTTCTGCAAATCCTTTTAAAAAAAGGTCTAATATAGAGTTTAATATTAGAAACAGAAAAATATTCAGATAATTAAATAAAACAATATTCAAAATTAAAATTATTAAATGTCTTAAAACATAATTTAATTAAGTAATGTATTTATTATTTAGTATACAAAAAATTATTATATATATATATATATATATATACGTGTTTTATTTTATAATGACAAAATTTAATAAAGTCATAATTATAAAAATAAACATAAGTAATTTTTATAATTTTATGATAAATAGTTTCTGTTTATTTTGGTTAGTAGTATTTTATTATAAAAAATTATTTTAACTTAAAAATAATTAAAATGAATTAAATAATTATTTTAATTTAAAAAATGTCAGATATTAAAAGGTAAAGTTAGAAAATAATTTTGTACACGAAAATATATATATATATATATATATATATATATATATATATATATATATATATATATA
>Ga0209589_1000369_pt1 | contig 60248 bp, 27 predicted proteins | sample CowpeawhiteBW_FD_187525 | JGI IMG/M metagenome (GOLD analysis project Ga0209589, IMG submission 187525) | Root nodule microbial communities of legume samples collected from California USA - Cow pea white BW (SPAdes) (version 2) | ecosystem: Host-associated > Plants > Roots > Nodule | place: USA... | reverse complement strand
TTAAAATAAATATATTTAAAATTTTTTAAAAAAATGGACTGAAATGTAATAAAAATAACAAATATATGGACCAAATTGAGATTCAGACAATGATTTGACACGTGTCACCTTACTGACTTGACACGTGGCACAATACTGACGTGACACGTGACATGAATAATTTAAAAAAAATCAAACAATTTAAAAAAAATAATTAAAAAAATTTAAAAAAAAATAATTTTTTTAAAAAAATTCAAAAAAATGTGGAGCTGACACGTGGCACATCTTTAACACCGTTAACTCTATACTAATGGAATGAGCCTAATTGTTACACATTTTAAAAAATATGGACCTAATTGAGACTAAAAAAAATCTTAGGACTTATTTGAGATTTTTCAACAAAAACATGGACTAAGGGAGTATTTTAACCTTAAATTAATATAATATAAATAATAATTAAAATTTAATTTATAAATGTCAATAATTTAAATTATAATAATATCCCATATTAATATTTGTAAAAAGTATAATATAGAAAATTGATTTTTTAAAATTATTTTAAAATTTTAAAATTAAAAAAAAATTAATAATCAAAGGGTCAAGGAATGGGCTGGCCCACCTTTGATCCACCAGTTTGACAGCTAAGCGGATTGGACCAAAGCGAGTTGACAGGTTGAAAATTCCAATCCTGTCTTTTTTTTGGCGGGTTGGCGATCCAATTCGACAAGTCTGATGCGTTTTGACATTCCTATAAAAAATTATATGTTTAACATTACTCGTGGAAATAATGAAAAACAAGATAAATATAATAAAAATTTAGATTTTTTTTATTTTCTCACTCCATACGCAAAAAAAAAAACCGGAATAGTTGAAATTTTTTTTGCAAACTTGGAGAAAAATAATCATGTATTCATATTTTTATTATATTTAATTAATTAAATTTATTATTTACTTTTAAAGTAAGATGTAATACATAATAAATAAATATTTTATAATAAAATAAGTAATTCAAATAATTAATAAATGAATGTGATATTTCATTAACATATATTTTTCATTAAAATAATTAATTAATTAAAATTAAAATATGTTTAAAAGTATAATTTTGGAAATAACATACACCAAAATATTTTGGAAAATTAATTTTACATTTTGGTCACAAAAGTAATTTGGTCATTTTACAAGTATTTTAATCATTCATCAATTAAATCGGACATTCCATTTTTTTTTACATTTTTACTTAATCTAAATAATCTTATTTTAACCTTTTTTTTTTCTTTTCAATTCCATTCTTACTCTTCGAGTGACGATCAAATTCAGGAGTTTCAAATTATATTTTTTATATATAAATTATTTTTCAAATTAAAAAATATATTTATTACTTCTCTACATTTTTTATACTCCAAATATGCACACATAATAATAAAATATGACTATCATTTATTGTTGTATTATAACATAATCATTAAAAACTATCATTAAATGTCAAAGATTTATTATATTTTTTATATATAAATTATTTTTTAAATTAAAAAATATATTTATTTCCTTTATTCATTTCTTATACTCTGAACAAATACACATGATAATAAAATATGACTATCATTTATTATTGTATCATAACATAACCATAAAAAAATATTATTAAATGTCAATGATTACTTTACTGAAAGTACTCCTTTACGTTCTTTAAATAACTTGAATCTTCAATAACTAATTTAAAACTAAAATTTGTTACAATATTCCTTTCGATATAAACTATCATACTACTTGTTAAAAAAATGTCAAATTCATTATGTAATTTTGTGAACTTTAGAAAGTTTTTTCCTTTTCTTCAAATTTTAAATTCCTGAAATTTCTCAAATTTAGTTAATAAATATATATACATTTTTTTTCATTTTCATCGCAAACATTCTTCTTAGAAAAGAAACATTTTTTTTACCCTAAGTCCTAAACCACATGTAAACGAAAAATAGATTGTTTTAAATAAACAAAGGTATAAAATTAACTTACTCAAAATAATTGTTCGGTCCAAAATAGTTTTTAAATCCTCAATTTCAATGCGAGGGAACTTGATGTTTAAAATAATAAAAGATTGGGATTGAAAGAATTAGAAAGGAAAGGTATGTAAGAGAGAGGAAAAAAAATGAAGAAGGATAAAACTTTGTCTTCAAGTTAAAGAAAATTGACTTGATATAAATAATATAATTGTTAGATAAATTATATTTTATGTTAATTATAAAACATAGGGTATATTATTTATTAGAAAAACATATACATTATTTGATGTTGATAGATATTATTAACATTTTTTATAATAATATTTCTTATTTATAATATTTATGTTTGATTATCATATACATTTGTATTTTTCTTTGTTATAAATATATTAATTATATATGTATTTTAGACACACACAAAATTAACTCTATACAATTTTTTTTTCTATATTTAATAGTAATATAAAATATATAACTTTGAAATATATTAAAAAAACAAAATAAATCTTTTTTTAGAGTCGTGGCTCTTATCGATCCTTTCCTTCCACTTTTATAAATATATCATCTAATTTAAATATAAACTTAGAAAATGTTAAGTGGAATGAAAAATATTAATTTAGTTAATTATAAGGAGAAGAAAAGGATGTATTTGTTTTCCTTATCAAAGTTAAGTCATTCTAGAGGTATCCATTTTTGTAGAAAAATCTCAAGTAGTCTTCTCATTTTTTTTTTTGACTTAATTAAGTTTATATTTTGAAAAATTTGTTGTAATTAAGTCTTTTTCGTCAGTAGTACACTAATGGTGTTAATTATGAGCCACATGTTAGTAGTTTTTTATTTTATTTTATAATTTAAAAAAAAATTGTCACATGTCAATTTGACATTATGTCACATGGCAGAGACAATATGACATGGCAGTGGCAGTACATGTGTCACTATTGCATATTAAAAGTTGCACTGCAGTCTCTATTATTTTGTCTCAATTTGATCCAATTTTTTTAAAAACTGAATCAATTTCATCCCTATATCAAATTTAATTTTTATATAAATTTTATAATGATATTTTTATTATAATTGACATTTTAACAAAATTAAATTTATTTAAATATATATTTTGTATTGAATTTTATTTAAATTTTATTTTAAATATTAATATATTTATAATTTATAGGTAAATGTTAAAAAATTTTTAATTTATAAATTGTTTTAAAATTGTTAACTAGGTTAGTGTATTATTAACAAAAGTGACATAATTACAAAGAATTTTTTAAAATAAGAAATCAACTGAATAAAAAATGATAAGATCTCTAAAATAATTTAACCTGTTCTCAATTTATAGTATTGGTTTTGAATCGAACTTTGTTGAATTTTATAAATGATTTTAAGCTTAACCAAGTGTCGAGCACCATTGTACCAGAGAATAAATTTCTTGTCCGTGTTAATTTATTTCCGTATAAATATCTTATCATTTCAATTTTATCATAAAGGAAGTTTTTTTTCTTTCTTCAAATTCATTAATTAATTTCTTTATTTTTTAATTTAATTTATTGATCAATTTACAAGAAAAATAAATAATAAATAATAGCAAAATCTGATAATAAAATATTTAAAAAAGTAGTCTAAAGACTTAATACAATGATTTTTTCTAATAAAATAAAATTAAAAATATATAAATTTGCTGTATTCTTAAATTCAATTCAAAAATATTAAGGATAGAATGTTTTTTTGGAAGACAAAATAAAAATAAAGTGATGCATAGGTGCGGTGCGGGTTATTACGGAAACACACATTCCTTCAACAAATGCAATTGCAACGTCGGAAACTGAACCACAGTGCGGTAGAGAAGAGAGACGCTTTGTAGCAGTTCTATGTTCAAAGTTAAAGATAGCAGAGAAACCTGTAGTACGATGTCGTCTGTTAAATGGTTAAAGGGCGTACTAAAAGCGCGCTCGCTGACTATAGCTTAAGTGCTTGTCAAAATAAAGCTCTTCACAACTGAAACTTATTGAAGCCAAATTCCGAATGAGATTGGAACCCTAAATTGCCGAATCTACGGGGTTGCGATACGAACCGCGTGAACGCTTACCGTTCTGAAGTCCGAATATGGTACGATACTAAATTTTTTTGCTACGAATCTTCGTCTCATCGTCGTTACTCGTTGAATTATTCATTATGATAAATGGCTTTGGTTTTTCCTTTTCAGTTCTCAATTGCAGCTATCAATGACACTGACTCCAAAAGTAAGTGGGAGCCACTAGCTCCGACCAAAGAAGCCCAGGTACGTTTCTTTCCCTCCGTATTCCGGTTTGAGCATAATTGAAAATGTTAGGCGCTTCTGAGAGCTTTGTTTACGCTATAAAGATTAGATTCTTGGAACTCTTAATAGCTTTGTTATTCGTATATGTGCTGCTAATTTTTTTTTTTAATACAATTCGACTTCAGCATTACCGTTGTTGATTCCATTTCTTTTATTTTTTTTTTCAGGAATTTCATCTTTCTCAAACTTATCATGACGGGCTTCTCAAGTTACAAGCAAAAGAGTACGAGAAGTCTCGCGAGCTCTTGGAATCTGTTCTTAAAGACCCTCTTATTGCTAATGCTCAGGTTTTGGATTATGGGTCATGCATAATTTGTTCAATCATTAATTTCATTTTAGATTGCTGGTTTGATGTGTTGCTTGTTATCAGGTGAATAGCAGTGCCAGTGATGGTCATCTATTGCAACTCAGGTTTTGATCCGTGCTATACTACATTTTATCTATTAAGATATCCACTGTTCTGTCATCACTGTTTGCTCATGGTCGCCTCTTTAATTGATAAATTATTGACGAGCTTAGTACCAAAAGGCATGATCAATTTAAAACCCGCTTTTAATTAAAATAACTGGGAAGTCGGTGTTAAAATGTGTGCTTGTTTGCTCTAGTTATTTACTTATTTTAATATTTTTGCTGAGCCTTTGATTGATACTGTGCCCGTGCAAGAATTTCTCCCTTTCAATTTCTAGTCTATTAAGGTAACATTTCACATGAATATGTTGCAATAAATTCCTTTCTCCTTAAGTTTTTGGGCGCTTGGTTCTCATATCAAGACAATTCTATCAATATTTTTTAATTTTCGTAAAGCACATTACTGGTGAAGTTAGTTTCAAAGCTATCCTTCTGGGTGAATGGAAATCTTAGTTAAACAAAATTGATCTTAGTTTATTATTTGGTATCAAGTAGGTAAAGCCCATGTACGCTTTTCTTGTACTTGTTGCATTTATGCATTCTTCTATCTCCATAAGTTGTCCCTTCGCTTTCAATGCTTCTGATTCTAGACTGGGTCCAGTTAATATCAGCTAGCATTGTTGATTGCTTTCGGTTGGGGATAAAGTAGGTTTTGTAACATGTTTTTGATTTGTTGACCTGTTGGATATGAGAGATCCTTCAATGTATTGAGAATTTGGTATTTGCTTGAATATTTATATCTCTATATAAGTGTTTCATAGTCCTTACAAATGCTTCTACAGATTTTTGGCATTGAAAAACCTTGCTGTTGTATTTCTTAAGCAAGGCTCCACATATTATGAGAATGCTTTACGCTGTTATCTTCAAGCTGTGGAGATTGATTCTAAAGATTCTGTTGTTTGGAACCAGCTTGGTACATTGTCATGCTCAATGGGCTCGCTGAGTATTTCACGTTGGGCATTTGAGCAAGGCCTGTTGTGTAGCCCTAATAACTGTAAGCACCTTTAGATCTTAACAAGTCATTTTTTTTTTCTAATGGCTATCTAATGGAGTGCTTCTTAGTTTTTCTTGGATGTGAAATTCATTTTTTCTTTTACCTCTTTGGGTTATTTTTACCCTTCATGTGTTACAATTGGGTGTCTTTGAACGAACTGTTTATCAATCTCTTCACGTGCGTATGAGCATGTTTGAATAAAAGTGAGGAATGACTTCAGCACTGTGCAAATTACGTTGGACGGGAGAATTAATTTTGGTATTTTTCAATTTTAGTTACAAAAGTAAAATTTATATCTTGAGCAGTGTGAACTGCCATTCTGTCAGATATTATATTTTGTTGATTCGGGCTGAGTGAATGGACTTTCAGAATGGATTGATTTTGATGTCCTCGACTCGTAGTTTTACAATTATGTTGTCATTCATAGCATTTAAATGGTAATTTAAGATTTGAATTTGTTGTCGAGCTCCGTTTTCAAAAGTAATTTTCAAACATCGGTACCTGTTTCCCATATGAGCATTGGGACCTGAGTTTGTTATCTACTGTAACAAAGCTCATCCTTACCCATACATACAAGACTAGTTTTGTTTTTCCTAAATCACTTTAAACAATAAAGTTCACCCTTTGAAAGTTGTTTTCAAAATACTTTCGTTTCAATATTAATCCTATGCCAGCTATGCAAACATACTCATATTTTATGTATTTATGGTCATGTGATTCCTACTGTGTCTACAGGGAATTGCATGGAGAAGCTTTTGGAAGTTCTTATTGCAATTGGTGATGAGGTTGCTTGCCTTTCTGTTGCTGAATTGATTTTGAGGCACTGGCCATCACATGCTCGTGCTTTGCATGTCAAAAGTACCATTGAAGAATCAGAAATTTTGCCATTTGCTCCAAGAGGCATAGACAAATTGGAACCTAAACATGTACGACTCAAATTTCCTGACAAGAGAAAAACTTCTAATGACAATGCGGATGAGGATGTTGCATTCAAAAAGCTTAAACAGAATAAAGAACTGCACCTGACAGAAGTTTCCTGGGTGGCTCTTGCTGATGCACTCCTGGAAATCTTATCACCACAAAGTGAGATGGATCCTGAAAAGGTGTTAACTTCTCCTGATATTAAGCTAAGCATAATCTTACCACATAGCTCAGAAGCTGTTTTGAACACTGTGGAAATAAAAGGGTCCAATGGTGATAATAGTGTCTTTGGTGATGGTAGCATAGAACAATCAAGTGCTTTTAAAGAGAAAGAAGCAAACACTCAAGAAGAACAGCCACATGAAAGGAGAAGTTCTCGACTTGAAAGGCTCCGGAGTCGTAAACCAGGGAAAGAAGAATCTGATTCTTCTTATGGCAAGGACCCTAGTAAGGTTGTCATTCAATATCTAGAGCCATTTATTGCAGGTGGATTGGAGGGTCAATATACAATTAATAGAGAGACCACAACTCTACCTTGTTTAGGAAATTCTGAATATTATAATGTTTCTGCATTTGTAAGAGAAACCTCAAACAATTATGGTGCTTATCATATGGGGCACTTGCTTTTAGAAGAGGTTGCAAGACAAGGTCTCACATACCAGGATGCTTTTGTCAAATTTCTGGAGTTGGAAAAGTTGACTAGGCATTGGGGAAAGGAGAGAACTGCTGAATGTAATATTTTCCTTGCTGAGTTGTATTATGACTTTGGATCATGCTCTCCCATTGGTTCTAATCAGTCAGAATTTATTTCTGAGACATCTTACCATCTTTGTAAGATCATAGAATCTGTAGCTTTAGATTATCCTTTTCACTTGACTAATACCTTGAATGGAGGTTGTTATTTGATTGATAGTATCCAGGAGACCAGTGTAAAAACAATAGATACCTCAACGACAAGCAATTTAAATTTAGACAGCTCATTTTTGATGAAAAAGAGTTCCCTCTGGGCTCGATTTTTCTGGCTAAGTGGGAGATTGTCTATTGTTGATGGCAACATGGCAAAAGCTTGTGAAGAGTTCTGTATTGCTTTGTCACTTTTGGGCAAGAGAGAAAATGTGGAAGATTCCTTCTGTTCAGTCTCCCGTCCACATTGCAAGGCTGTAAAAGAACTAAACTTTGATAGAGTTCTTGATGAAATTAATATATTGAAGGTCAATTTCTTGATGGAGAATTCTGTCATTAAGATGATGGAGCATGAAAAGTATTTGGAGTGCGTATCCTTGCTTTCTCCACTTTTATTCTCTATGCGGGATGTCTACCCTGATTCATTCCCTTTATCCATGGCAGATAAAAAGGATGAAAAGATAACTTCCACTGAGCTCATGGCTGTAGATGTTCTAATGGAAGCATGCCAAAAGACAAAGCCAATGGATGTAGAGATGTATTTCAATTGTCATTATAGGAAGCTGAAAATACTTATGACAAAGATGGGTTTAAGTACATGTATTAAATCATTTAAATCCTCCGATCAAGCACCTCATTTAAATGCCTCTCCTAATTTTGATATTGATTCAAAGGAAAGTCCTAGTAAGCACTGTAGTCAATGGGTTGTGGATGAAGTGAAGGCACTCTCTGACTGTATCTCACAAGTGAAGAAAATTATTGATCAACGTGGAGATTCTGTAAGCAAATACCATTTCAGTAGTTTTGGATTCTGTTATGTTATAGCGCATATTAATAAAAACATACTTTCCTGTTCATCCAAGAAGTTGAGGAACTATATGCCATTCTCCTTCCTGAAAAACACATCAGATATTTTGGACTTACCTAATAGTTATCTATTATTAGCCTAGTAATGAGCATCCAGAATAGTATTAATTACTCCTTCTTGAATAAACGTCATTGTGGCATCAACTTGATAAACTAATTTTCTGTTGTATTATAATTGGAAAAGTCACATCCTCATTACTTGTTCTGTTTGCTTGTGTTCTTGGCTCAGATTTCTCATAGAAATACAGGAACTTGATCGGCTCTGTCTATTTGATGCGTTGTTTTGGCTTTTTTTTTTCCTGATTTACTTTCCTATGTTTTTGAGTGTAGTATTTTAAGTAACCACTGAAACTCTTATTTTTCTGCCAAGCCAGAAAAAAGAAAGTAACCAAAATAATTGTATTTAATTGGAACTTCATGCTCGTGTTATCTTGTCTTCCTCCTTACTGTTTCATTGATTACACTAAAAGATATTGATATCTTTGATCTATATACATTTTACTGGAATCTTTTTGAAGTGGGATGGCCTTTTCATGCATAGCTTACCCTTCATGATTATCAGTTATACAAATTATGATATTATTTTTCACTGAATGTGTATGGGGCTGATAGGAATTGGATTCTTTGTTGTTATTTTCAAACTGACATTTTTTATTTTTGACCTGGTTTAGTTGATACAGAAACTAATTTTTTGAACTCTGTTCTTCAATGTGCTTTTTCTGTACAGAAGTAGTGAAGTACTCTCTGTATCAGTAATATTAATGCCCTTTTCTTGATTAGTAGGCCCCATATGGGCTCTTTTTGTTCGATATATGTGTGATCTACGTCTTAAGTTTGGGGACAAGGGATCAATCATTTATTCATTGTTGTGTGGCTCTTTTCCTTAAGAATAAATCGTTTGGCATGCTGGGTCAATCTTGAGTGGCATTTCACTCTGAAACAATTCTATGATTCGTTTTAAAGCTATTCAAAGACTAAGGCTTGGTGTGCAATTTTTCTATCCAATTATGTATATTGGGTTGAGTGGAAAGCTCAATTTTTTAAAAAACAGATTGCCACTTGATATGCTTTGATTTGGGTTGCCATTGTGGCTTCTCTCTTGTTCACTCATGGTTGTTTCAACGGAATTTTCCTTTAGAGGCCTTGTTGCCTCTGCAGCATTCTTTGATATTCTTTCTTGCTACGTCATTATTTTCTATCTCTGTTTTGAAATATAGCTCGTTGTTTTCCTTGTTGGTACTTTCCTCAATATTTTTTACGGTTAAAAGTGGATATAATTTGTGATTGCTTACGCTGGTCTGTGTAACTTGTTTATTTATAGCATCTTTAGTTTCCTCGATATTTCAATATAGAATGTTACTGTTGTGAAAGATGTGTTCTTATACTTGCAGGATGGCCTTTCTGTTCCAAAAAGTAGCATTTGTAAAATGCAATCTCTGCTGTTGTTAATCATGAGCTATGTTGCCAGCATACTGGTCTTCAATAAAGCCTCAGCTGAAGATCTTTCAGATCAAGCTGAAAGCAGATGTTTTGTTGATGCAGTTGTTGTTTTCTGCAAACTCCAGCATCTTAGCCCAACCACACCCATCAAAACTCAAGTTAGCTATCTTATTCTTGGAATAGTTGTACTTTTAAGTGATTTGGTTGTTTTAGTGATTGATTTTTTTAATTGAAAACTTCTACTATTCTTTTCTGCATTCTTAACTCAGGTTGATTTAATTGTTGCAACACATGACCTGCTTGCTGAATATGGGCTTTGCTGTTTGGGTGAAGGTGGAAAAGGTGAAGAAGGAACATTTCTTAGATTTGCAATAAAGCATCTTTTGGCCTTAGATATGAAGCTTAAATCCAGCTTTAGCCATAAAGAATCACTGCAATGTGAAGAAGTGTCCAAAAACAGTCTTGTCAATGTGTCTCTGGAAGAATCAAAATCAGACACATTAGGCGTCCAGATGGATTGGACCAAAATTGATGAAATTAATTCAGTTAAAAAGGATGTTTCTGGAGGAGTAATATCCAAAGATATTTTCTCATGCAGAATTCATGATAAAGACAGCAAGGAAGTAGAGTGTGAAAATCGTGGAGGTGCTGGCACTGACAGTAAGTTAATTATGGTTGAAAATTCAAGCAATCAATTGATTGAATGTGGAAATGAACTTTCTGAAGATGAACGGGAGGAACTCGAGTCTAAAATTGACTGTGCCTTAGATCAGTGCTTTTTCTGTTTATATGGATTACATCTAAGATCTGATTCATCGTATGAGGATGATCTAGTGATGCACAAAAACACAAGCCGAGGAGATTATCAAACTAAAGAACAATGTGCTGACGTTTTCAAGTATGTTCTTCCATATGCAAAGTCATCCTCTGTGAGTTTTCTCAATCCATATCTTGAAGTACAACATGTCCATGGAATATTGTACATAAAGTTTCATTTGTGATTTTATTTTTCTAAAAAATTGTGATAGAGGACGGGACTGGTCAAACTTCGTAGAGTTTTAAGAGCTATCAGGAAGCACTTTCTGCAGCCACCTGAGGACCTCTTGGAAGGAAACCCTATAGATAGGTTCCTAGATGATCCTAATCTATGTGAGGAAAAGCTCTCAGAGGAGGCTGGATCTGATGGATTTCTTGATTCTATTACCGAGAGAATGTTTCCTGATGTGGGTGGCATTGTTCAGTATAATGCCACATTATTGAGAAGGTATACATTGTACAGTAGTGTACGTGCTTCTTTCTTAATTTATTTTATAACATTCTGATTTAAATTTAATGGCTACAATATATCCGTGGTATTCCTTGTTTTAAGCATCTTAAGGTTATCTCGAAGTGCATTTGACTTTCAGGTCTGAGCCATATTTGGAGGTCTACTGTAACTTGTATTATTTCTTGGCTCTCTCTGAGGAAATGAGTGCAACAGATAAGTGGCCGGGATTTGTTCTGACCAAGGAAGGCGAAGAATTTGTTCAACAAAATGCTAAGCTCTTCAAATATGATCTCATTTACAATCCTCTGCGCTTTGAAAGCTGGCAGAGACTTGGAAATATTTATGATGAGGTGACTTAGAAATGTTATTTGGCTTATGAAAACCCCGATTACTGTGAATTTACTAATAAACATTATTGTCTTAATCTCTTAGTACGCTGCCCTATATAGTTTTATAAATGTTCCTTTGTTGCACTGAGCCAGGAAGTAGATTTGTTGCTAAATGATGGTAGCAAGCATGTTAATGTAGTAGGCTGGAGGAAGAATGCTACTTTATCCGAGAGAGTGGAAACAAGCAGAAGGAGGAGTAGACGTTGCTTACTAATGAGTTTAGCTTTGGCCAAGACATCTGCTCAACAGGTTTACCTCTCTATATATATTTACTCCTTTTAAAATTTCCCTTTATTTACATTATCTGGTTGTTTAACTTAGTTGAATTCCATCAGAGTGGGAATTTAACTTGAAAGGCTGTGTTTATACCTGCAAATGTTATCTGCATTGAGACTGACATTCTCTGTTTAGGCTAGCTACTTGGTTGCGGTAAATATCTGACAATATTTTTGTAAGACTAATTAAAATGTGCAGTAAAAAGCTATATGATGCTTTGATATTCAAGTTTTAGTTTATGGATTTATAACTATATATGCTTAAAACATTTACTCGAATTCATACACACTAGAATCTTTGTGATATCATTATTGCGTTGGTAGTACTATTGGTTTTTTATATATTTAACTTTTTTATTGCTTTTGTTGTATTTCCAGTGTGAGATACATGAGTTATTGGCGTTGGTATACTATGACAGTCTTCAAAATGTAGTCCCATTTTATGATCAGAGATCTGTTTTGCCCTTAAAGGATGCAGCGTGGATGACATTTTGTGAGAATTCAATGAAACATTTTAAGAAAGCCTTCACACTTAAGTATATCCTTTTTCCTTGTATATAGTTATTTTCTGCACTTCTCTAGCGTTAATGTGATGTTTATGAACTACTTGATTCTTTGTGCAGACAAGATTGGTTGCATGCCTTTTACTTGGGTAAACTCAGCGAAAAACTTGGATATTCAAATGAAATTGCGATATCATATTACAATAAAGCTATTGCTTTGAACACATCAGCTGTTGATCCTGTCTATAGGATGCATGCCTCACGCTTGAAATTATTATTTAAGCATGGAAAGCAGAATTTTGAGATTTTGAAGGTTTTTCCCTCCCTTTTCTGATCAATGAACTCTATTTTGGTTTATTATTGTCTTTGACATTGTTCATTTATTCTGATTGCATTTAACTGTCATATGCATATCTTCTTTTTCTGTCCTTTACAGTTCCAGTTAATTTAATTCAAATGTTAACCTTCAATTTTTTAATTGACTGGGTAATTTGGGCACTTGATCTATATATATTTTTTCTATTGTTTGTTCTTAAGCAGGTCCTATCAGCAAACTCCTTTAATCAATCTGTAAAAGAATCTGTCACAAGTATTCTTAGTGGTATGGAAACAAACCATGAAGAGTTGCTCCAATTGGATACTGTATGGTCTATGCTTTACAATGATTGCCTTTCTGCTCTTGAAATGTGTGTGGAGGGGGATCTCAAACATTTTCATAAGGCCAGATACATGCTGGCACAAGGGCTATACAAAAGAGGTGAGAGTGGTGATATAGAGAGGGCAAAGGATCATCTATCTTTCTGCTTCAGATCTTCACGCTCATCATTTACAATAAATATGTGGGAAATTGATAGCATGGTGAAAAAAGGAAGGTATGATTGTTCTTATCCTTTCATTTTTAAGTTTTTGTTAATTTGATAAATTAAATGTCATTTCGTCACTAACAATTGATTTGGCCATTTAGAAGGATGCTTGGGTAATACTTTGGTAATGTTAATTAGTGTCCTTGAGGCCAACCTAGGACTAACCTATTTTGTATTTAATATCAGGCGTAAGACACCAGGTTCTGCTGGGAACAAAAAAGCCCTTGAGGTTAACTTACCAGAAAGTTCTCGAAAATTTATTACTTGCATTAGGAAGTATTTGCTGTTTTATCTCAAACTATTGGAGGAAACTGGAGATAGATGTATTCTTGAACGTTCGTATGCTGCTCTTCGGGCAGATAAACGGGTAAATTCTATAGTCCTGATTTACTGCTTAAGCACGTCAGTAAATAATAACTGCTACAATTTATGCTTTATTTGTTCTCATGGAGGAACTTTTATTATAACCGTTTCTTGCACTTGATTAATGCAAATTATTTGATGATTTGGCTTGTTGTCTTTAACATAGTATTACTAAGATTGGTTTAGTTAAATTAGGTGATAAAAATTTACTGCTAAAGAGATGGATTTAGAGTTTATATGAGCACAAGTGAAGGAAACCCCTTCACGACCTGAGCAAAAGCTGGTCCTGAATTTGAAGAATCTAGCATCTGAATTATCAAGGGTGGAAAATTCTAATCCAGGACTTTGATTTATTTTCCTTGTTTTCTGTTTTGTACTTTGACTCGGGTGGATTCCTAGTCCTCCTTTCTTCTTTCTCTTTTCAATTTTCATGTCTTTTATATTAACATTTCCAAACTTAGGTGGATCAGTTTTACGTCTATAAAAACATTGAGGTTCCTGTTGCCAATTATAGCTAGTAGGTATTCGTCAACAATACTAGAATGAATTTCACGAATTATTCATTTTTTTGCTTCAGATTCTCCTAGAACCTTCAAATTTGTTTCTTAAGCAGCCTTGGATGCTTAACTCTTTGTGTTTTATTTATGTGTGTTCTGTGCATCACCACTTTCCTCGCCTAGTAAACATTTCTATTTTGTCTAGAATTTTTTAATATTATATGTTATTAGTCCCCCGTCAACTATGACATGCTTCATTTCTTTTGCCTTTTTTTCCTATCTGGTTCTCTGGTTTGATTGTATTGTAACATTTTTTGTTTGTTTTTCATTTCTACCGCATGTGCAGTTTTCATTATGCATTGAAGATCTTATACCAGTGGCTATCGGAAGATATCTAAAGGCTCTGATTTCAACTATCTGCCATTCTCAGACTGCTGCCTCTGGTTCAGTGACCAGTTATGACAATGTGTTAGAGAGAATGTTTGCATTATTCATGGAACAAGGGAGCCTGTGGCCAGAGATATGCAGCTTGACTGAAATTGAAGGCTCGGATATGTCAGAGAGTATCATATACGGGTAATAAGATTTAAACTAATAGATGACTTTTTGAACACATTTTGTTCACTGAGCTTCTTCCGACTGAAGTACAATATATTTGCTGTTTTTCAATTGTATTAACTAATTTAGATTCTCAATTCTTTGCAGATATCTTCATGACTATATTGTATTATTGGAGAAAAATGGAAAACTGGAAACTCTTGAAGCAATAAATGAGAAGATTCGGAAGCGTTCTAAGAATCCAAAGTTCTCAGACAGTAATTCTGCAGAAATTGGCAGGCATGCTTCTGTCGCTTGGTGCCGATCTCTTATATATAATTTGTCACAAATAACTCCATTATCATGTGGATTCTCAAATGGGATTCAGGCCCATAGTTTGACGGACAGTGGGATGGATAATAGCCAGTTGCTCTGCATTGATTTGCAGCCAAATGAATTATGGAGTACAGCTTTTCAAGATCCAGCTCATTTGGAAAAGATTGAAACAAGATGGAGCTCCATTTTAGGAAAAATTAAAAATATCATCATCAACAAAGCTTCTGATGAGAATTTGGAAACTGCAAACACTTTGCTCAGAGCATGCTATAATTTTTATCGGGAGAGTTCTTCAGTAGTGCTTACCTCCGGACTCAACTTTTATTTGATTCCATCACAATTAATAACACATATATCATTCAACCCAAGTACAGCTGGGATTGATGCACTTGATCTGAGCATACCAAGGAAGCTTCTCTTGTGGGCCTATGTTTTATCGCATGGACGATGTGCTAGTATCTCAATTGTTGTAAAGCATTGTGAAGAAATTTCGAAGGTATGTATAGTAAACACCTACTGAAGTTCTTTACTTAGCTGCACATAACTTTTAGCAAAATCAAACCCCCTCATAGCATCTTTGTGAAGGGTGCTTGACATTCAAATCTTCACATGACAATTGAATTGCGAACTACAAAGTTAAGATTTTTGCTTCTCTACATGACAATTGCAACATTTGTACAATTTGTTACCTACTTAAAATTGAGATTGACAGTGAGTGATCGTTAATCCTTATTACTTACGGCAAGTTTTGCATTGCAGTCAAGGATGAAAAGAGGAAGTGGAACATCACCTGCGTTATCAAACACATCTCCTGCTCCTAATCTTTCAGGTTATATGCCATTCCGAATAGTAACTAGGTTTTATTTTGAAAGGAAGGGTTATTATGTCTAACATTGCTTGCTGGTTATAACTTATATAGGTAGCGGTAAACTGGGACCAAATTCTGGTGGAGGCATTGACTTTGATTCTCCCCACGCGGCAACAGTGGCTAGCGGCAATACCACTAATTTTGTGAATTCACATCCCTCCGATGACATTCAGAGGAATCTCTTTGCTTCTCCCCAGTTGCATCAAGGCACCACTAACGACGCAGAAAGAAGCAATTTGATAGCACATGAAGGAGATGCAGAGGGAGATTGACTTCTTGCTCCTGCCACTAATCCTATGTATTTTCAACTTGTAAATCCCATTTTAGTGATAAAAATTGTAAATAAGGTTTTATTTGGTAACACCTTTTAACGCTCACATTTTTTTCATCGCAATGATGGCTGTAGATAATGCCTGCCTTTAACGTTAGAGATGATGAATTTTAACACAGTTTAACATTAATGTATATATTTTCTGTAATTTCTAAAACTAGGAGCAATCTAATCTCAACTTCGAACTTCTAATTTTAATGCTCAATTATTATTAGACAACTATATAGATGTCAAACGGTGTAAAAATTAGTTTCAAAGTTTTAACTTTGTGCAGACGTTATATTGACCAATGGCTAATTAATTAATTTAGGGTTTACGTTTAAATTAAGTATTAAAGTGAACTACGCTATGTATAACAATCTATGATTAATTACCGATAATCTCTGACTAACTAACCATGAAAAAGTTCGACATATCTAAGTTATTTAAAACTTAGAAGACTCGTAAGGGTATAATAAATAATAATAAATTTTTAAATTCTAAAACGATGAATAAAAGGGAACAATTAAGTTTTTGGAATTGAGACAAATAAAAAGAAAAGGAATGAAAGCAACAGTTAGCAAACGAAAAGGATATTTGTTATTTCAAATATGGTTGGATATTTATTTATTACAATATGTAACTTAAAATTGAACGATTTTTACCAAATATTTGTTAGAAAAAACCTCCAATGCTCCAACCAATGAGCGAGCTTGAAAAAATAATTTGGAAGGACTACAATAACTAAAGAAAAAACTCATACTAACAATTTTGCTATTTAATGAAGTAATATTAATTATATCTTTTATTAGTTTTTATATAATATTTTTTACTTCTTTATAACATACTTTTATTCTAAGACTTTTATGTATTTGTTTATTAAATAAAAATAAAAAATGGTACTTATCGTGAAAAATATTAGAAACGCGAGGATACGGAGGGTAACTTCATTCGCTCTCTGTTTATGTTACTTCCATGTTTTTCGAGGACATTCCAAATTATATTCGACAGAAGTTATATTCGACAAATTAGCTACAAGTATTCTGGAACAGCTTCCGTAATCATTCCAGAATAGTCGATTTATTCATTTTGGTGTTGTATTTATACAATTTCTTTTAATTTAGCTTTTTCACTGTTAGAAACTCCAATCAAATACCACCATCTTTAAGTTCACATTAATTTGACGCAAATAAACAGACATTAAACAATTCCACAGAAAGACAATGAATTGTGGAGCCATTCAATTGAACAAGTTGTTTAAATTCAAGAAAATAAATAATTGAGCCATTTAATCAAAACAATCGTATTCAATATTATTAAATACGTACCACTTTTTTACGACTTTGCTTTCAGATCATTAAAAAAGGATTTTCTAAATTTAATTCGTGGGAAACATATACAAGGATTACGATTATCGTTTAAGAAAAAAATAGACAAAATTACTTAATTGATTTCTTTATATTATATAATTCATCTAATTTCATCCTTGTATTATTAAAACCACCAATCAAATCTCTATAAATTTTTAGATTAATATCAGTTACATGCATACCTTTAATGACTCTATCAAGTGACCAAAATAAATCGATAACTTAACAAATTTAGGAACTCAATTAAAACTTTTGATAATATAAGAAGTAAATTAAATAAAACACATAAATACAGAGACCAAATAACTAATATAACCGATCAAATGTTTAGAAACTTCTGAAAATCCAAATTGAATAAAATATAAAAATTCAGAGAAGTAATTAATTAATTTTTAGCCAAATAACCATCACAAATCTAGAAAGCAGCCAAGTACCTTCTGTAATAATTTCATAATTTCATGCTGTTACCGTAAAAAAAATTTAGAGTAAGATTTGAAGTAGGTAACTATTTCATGAACAAACATTTACTAACTTGATTCAAAAGAATAAATAAATACAAGCGTTCGAGAGGGTGAGGGAAATATAACGCGCTTCAACAATTCTTATCCCAAGAACCCCACCCAGATTATTTCCCGATTCTACTCAACTTGAACATAATAAAAAAAGGCAGGCAACAACTACAACATATTCTAAATTGTGCTTAGTTACTTGATATCTACACAGTAGGAAAAATGGTGGAAATGATTTAATTTTTTTTTTTTTAAAAGAGAACTATTGAACATTAGGTGTTACAGTAATGAATGCCTCTACAACTTCTACTTTGGATTTGTGTAGTTCTGTTTCTCCCACCTTGAGTTATCTAAAATACTAGCATCTCTATGTCAATCAATCTTTGATCTATTCTATATTTTACCGAAGTGAGAACATGTGATGGATCGATCGAGAGAGGAGGAGGGAAATGGGGTAAAAAGTTAATGTTGAATTATATGCTGTGAACATACCATACCATCATGACTGCCAGAACAGCTCAAAATCGTTACTATACAAGGACCGGTCTTGAATTTCCAGATTGGCAACATGCCAATTAATGAGTTGAGACTGGAACAATTTACATAAAACCAATCCAGCTGGGAAAATCCACCATTCACTTTCATCCCTGCATGCATGCATCCCCAGACAGAGTAAGATTTTCCCAAATAACCAGCCTCTTTTAACTAAAGTTAAATCACAGACACTTACATGATATTCCATGGCTGAATGCTCGGGTGTCTTTTACTGGAAGACGATTGAGAGTTGTAGTGTATATATCCACAAAGAAATGCAACAACCTAGTTCCAAATAACACAAGATTCCGATTAAAACCAGTGAAAAAAGAAGAAAGGTTTATTGGCCCCCCGACAAATAAATAATGGATTGAAGAATTAAATATCCCCAACCAGCTGAAATTCGATTTACTCACAACATTTATGAAGGATGTAAGATTCCACAGAGCATAAAGACGTGCAAGGCCTGCAGAACGCCTTGGCCCGTGACTAAAGAGAGCATTAATTCCGACAGGAAAAGGGAGAAGAATGCCGAAAGGTAATATAAACAACACAAAGAAGACATCCACCAAAGAAATTGAATACAGCTGAAGCAGTGTAAGTAATACTAAACTAAAATCTCCTAGAAGCAACATTGAGATTACTAAACCAACAAGGTCCTGCAGTCAACACGGGCAAAAACAAAGAAATCAGTAATCAGATGAGGCAGCCACAAGAATTAGCAATTTTGTCTACCAAACCAGAAAAACAATCAATGCTAGAAATACCTGATGTCCAACAGGTTTTGTATTCTGAAGTATGAAAGAGAGAAGATAAAAGATATCTCTCTTCTCGTCAAGCATCTGCAAATTGTTTACATCTAAAGCAGCTCCATGCATTTGTCGCCTCATATAATTGTCCTCAGTTCTTCCACCAGGGCCTAAATGAGCTCTGCTTCTGGAAAACCCAAAAGGATATTCCTTTTTAACACTTTGAACCCTGGAGACAAAAAATTAAAAACAAACACAGAATATCAAGTATAATACCATCAAAATCATACCACATTCCACTAAAATATGTACAAAAGATTACCTTGTTCCTTCCTCAGTTCTTAAAGCTACATCGGCACTTCCTCCGGCTGGACCATCCTCAAGAGCATATACCATAAGCCCATAGTGGCAATAGCCACTACTTGTAGCCTGAAACCAGGCAAGGTCAACACGCACACCATGGACACTTAATGCAGGATTGGCATGAGTCTCAAGCCATCTGAGGACAGGTCGAAATGTTACTCGTAGCCTTCCACGGCGGACCAACCGTAGTTGTGCATTCAGCCCAGCGACCAATCTATACCATGTTGTAGGTTGCACTGACTGCAAACGTCATTAAAGGTATGCATGTAATTAAATTCGTTAGAATGGAACAAACGGTAAGGCATGTGTCTTAAGTGCATCTGTGCATAAAATAAAGTTCCCAAAATAAATAAACAAACCTGACTCATTAGGCTGGTAAGGATGTTATCATTGTGAAGGGAGAATGGAACCATATAACTTCCATCACCTCCAAAAGGCAATGACATTGGAAACCTTTCATGTAATCGAGGAGGAAGGTCTATCCTCTTTTCATCCCCACCAAGAAAGAAGTCCACATATGCCAGCATGAAGTCAGTAGTTGCATTTACCTATATTATTTTATGGGTCAGTTAACACTATGAAACAGCATTAAATACTTGAATCAGCTCTGATTTCAATAAATGAAAAGTTGAGAATTCTTAATTGGTTGGTCTAAATAGCCCCAGACAGTTGGATAAAGAAGTATGCCAAAACCTAGAGTGAGGTAAGCTATCTTAAAATAAAAAGCAACTCTTCCGTTAAAAATTACAACATAAATTACTCTGACATCAGGCAGGAAAGAAAAAATAAGAAGAAATTTTTATCTCCCACTAGCTATCAATATGCCAAATAGTTTTGAATTAGATGTTATTATGAAACCTGTCTATCTATGAAAAATAAGTGATACTATAATCAACAGTGATACAATAAACTGACATCTGATGACATATCACTGCTGATTATTAACAACAGAAATACAACTAACCAAGTCTGAAATCCAAACAAAAACAAACTGCTCAGTTACATTGGATCAAATGAACGTAACTTTGAACAAGATCAAGAGATGCACCTAAACCAACACAACTCAGTAGCAAATCAATAGAATATCCAACATTTCACTCTTCACAAGCTCAACAAGTATATGAACAAGTCCAAACCTTGATCCCTTCATAGAGAGCTCGTGATCGGCAAGAACGAAGACAAGCATGATCGTACTCTGATCGAACAAACTCACGTAATCTTTGCAACTTCAATCTCCTGCGCCACTGTTGCCAGGACCATGCGAGCGGGTAAGCAAGAACAGAAAGAACACTATATATTGCTCCCTCCCACCATTGATAAGCAGCTATAGCATTAATCGCATCCACAAATGTATTGAATTCACTCTCATAACTGCCATGTCAAGTGTTGGAAGATCTCAATCTCAATATCATAACCAAAAAACAGTTTACAAATAAAGAAGCTGAAATCCTCAAATTTAACCATGGGATCTATAGTGATCAAACAGAAAATGTTTTGCTTACACAACATCCATTATTTGTTCTGAAGCCGTATGTGGCAGATGCCAGGGTTCACTGAAAGTATTAGGTCCCATAAAGTACATTCTGTGAACATGACTCTGGGACTCCTCAACTCTATTTGTCTCCAACACCTATGCAACACAATGTTGTCATCATGCCGATAATAAAAAATCATGAAAATAAAATTAAAAATAGAAACGGTTAAGGGGCACGTTAATCTTAAATTCACAAATGTCAGAATATTGAAACTAAAAGGGAACCATATGGTTTGGGAAAAACCTCATTTAGTGACTCAAGGAAAGGAAAGGAGTGATCTATTTGAGAACCATGTTGGGTGGGTGCTGGGCCAGGTAATTCATCAACCCCAACAAATTTCATTCTTGCAACACTGAGCACCAGTGCCAACAAGATCAAGAGACCCGTAAGAAAAAGACCAAATAACCAAGGCCCACCAAATGTGTAAATTAATTCTTCAAGAGCAGTATAGCAGTCAGGCATATGATATCTGTCCGAAACACATTGGTATGGGCAAGGGGTTTCAGTAATACCACCTGGATAAAAGGACAAGATGGGCAAATTATGCATTGATGGACTAGAGATTAAAATGAAATGGGTACTTTTTAGAGATATACTATGAAGAGCTCACTTTATATCATTTACCACCAAGAATAAAGAGACAAAAAAATGAAAGACAGTACACAAATCATTCAACTTCGACAACAAATACTTCAAACTAAATAAGAATAAAATCCCTTGAATGTCTGCTGTGTAATCATCCATTAAATAATAAAATCTACCTCGGACTGGAATATAAACAGCGCGATGAGGAAGGTCATTAACAGGACAATGGTGACAAAGTGATTTATCAGATCCAGTAGTATTTTTGTAAGTCCCGGTGGGACATTCCTGGAGGCAAGCAAGAAATATAAAAGCCTATGAGTAGAAACTTTAGAGGTACAAGCATCAGTTAAGTCGTCAAAAACGGAAAGCAAGAAAGTAAAGTAGCAATAGAACATGAGACAAAAAAGGGTAACAAAGCTTCTATTATGTTGATTAACCCTACTCTAGTCCAGTAATTTCAAAGCAGCGGTCAGTCTAGGCTCATAAGAAGCTGGAACCATCACCCATGTAGCCTCATCAATTTTGATAAAGACAACTCAGAATAAGCTCAGCCAAAACATGATGAACCAAAAGCTTGCAACTATGACATTGCAACAAACACTGTTTCATCATTTAAACACTAGTAGCCACAGTTTCTATGTAACTAAAATGGACACTGGATTCTACTAAGGTGAATAGAAGCTACAAGTAAGGTTCACGTCTTTACATGAAAATCTGCACTCAAATCCAGCACTTTCAACTACCAATATGTTACTAGAATTTATTATTAGAGCACTTCAAGCGTCTAGCCTTGTATATTGTTTATAGTTACACAGAATCCTTTCAACACCAACACTAATTTACTGTCATAACACCTTTAACCTTATTGAGGAGAAAGTTTTTTTTTTCCAGCCTTATGTAAAGCTTCAAAGCAGCACTCAGCTAGAAATAGTAAAAAATATACAATATTTTTTGCCACAGTAGAAAGATTGAGAAAAGAAAAAACAATGTCAGCCCACAAAGCTTTGCAAAACTGCAAATGTAAAAATTGCACTAAGTCAGAAATTGTAAAAGTCATATGCAATGCTAAAGCTTTGTAAATGAAAAGACTTCAAGGAATTTTTTTCAACAAAAAAAAAGACCATGAAATAACATGACAGTATACAATAAAATTGCCATACCATTGTTGTAAGAACTAAGTTATACAACTAAGAATCAATAAAGTATAGGTCCTCAAGTCAAACTAAGAACAAAAATATCAAAACATCTGCAGATTTTTGAGGGTGACATGAATATATAATCAGAAGCTTGACATATTTTCATTAATAATCATAATTGGCCTAACTAATAATGGTTAGCTTCCCTTTAGATTTATCAGTATATCATTGCAAGAAATATACTCAAAATACCAGACTCATGTCAACCCAGCATCATCATATTGAGGCTACAGTATAAATATCATAGAACACAGCACCAACAAGTGTCACCCACTGATCGTTCATACACGTTTATCCATTAGATATTTGCTTTTATGTCTACTAAACATGGCACGTTAATAATATCCTTTCAAGTATAATTCCCACAAAGGTTTGAAGTAAAACTATCCTCAGATAATCCCAGTACATCACTATCAGAAATTGAATCAACATGCCAGGCTAATTAACTAACCACCATACCGAGGCTGGAAAAAAATAATGCATAACCTAAATGTTGATGATGATGACGACCATTATGATAAAACTCCTAGCCCTTCCCATACATTTAACATTAATAGTAACAGATTTACTCAAACTACCAGCATACAGAAATGCAGAATAAGGTCACATCCAGTATATATGGAAAATCCCATGATCAAAAAGGCCACCTAGAGCACATAAATATGAGAAATGTAACAATTGAGGGCAGGTGGAAAGAAATTATACCTCACAAAAGGTACCATACAACCCTTTAGGGCAATCCTTCCCAGTTATTGTCCCATTCGCTCCAGATCCACCCTGACCCTCACCCTTTCCTCCCCTATCATAATCAAGATAAAATTATAAAGTTTTGAAATTTCCATTATAACATGAACCAAAGGCAAAGGCAGAAACTGAAATGAAATAGAGACAGAATGTAGAAACTTCAATGGAACAAAAGTTGATAAATTAAAACAAAAGAAAATAATTTGAAATTTTCATAAGTTAGGGACTACAATCACCCCCTGGAGCTGAACATAGTTCCCTTCCAATCCCAAGAGAAGCATGTCACGTGTCCTAATGAGGTGAATCATTACCATTAGCACATACAATCTAATATTATTTGGGGATTAAAAATGGATTTATTTTAAAGATTTTTAGAAAGCCAATTTAAAAGAAACCATACTAGATATCACTTTCAAATCAATTATCACAAAAGTAAACAATGTAATCATACATGACAATTCACGGTTGCATGATTGTAAGAAATCTTCACATTGTCAGTCTATTCCAATTAAATTCTTGAAATATACAAGCTAAAAGTTATAAACATAAAAACACCAAAGCAAACAATAAAATTAAAAATAAATAAACATCTTCTGATTACAACCCTCACACCAAAAGAAAAAAAAGAAATACATTGGCCAAAATGGATTAACAGAAAAAGTTTGCTACAGATCGACAGACCTCAAACATTTAGGGATCTCAAATAAGTAATGACCACTGGGAGTGTCCTATGCTAGAGCAGTCTTTGACAGTCCAATTTAAAGGGTTCGACTGACGAGTAGAATGCCAAAAGTGATAATTGGATATTATCAGGTGCAGCAGGGTGCACAAATCTTTACGGGTGTTTTACTGCCCTTAAGTAACTGGGAAAGGGTTATGTTCTTATCCTCTCTCATGAGTTCTTCCCAAGGCTGTTTTAAGTAGCATCCATCTTATATGCAAAAATATTGACTTCCCAAGTTTCCTTTACAGATTTTTGCTTTTTATTTTAAAACTTATTTTTTTCCGGATCTTGAGGATGCCTTATCTTGTTCCAAATGAACTTATCTCATTAATCGTACTTCATTTTCAAACAGAGAAACAAAAAAAAATAGTTAACTGGCTTCTCACTATATTATTTTCTGCATTGGTGCCTATCTAAGAAGCCGGTACCAAGATGATAGAGAAAAAAACTATTAAAATATACTCCGGGGAAACAATAGATATAAATTTAAAAAAAAAATGGAACAAGACAAGCATCAATTAAAGCTATTCAACAAATAGAAAAGATAACAGCAGACACTGGTGACAACTTATTTTTGGTTAAAATTCAGCTGTGCAAACTGGGAAAAATAAAGGACTACAAGTTAAAAATATTACACAAATCAGAATAAAAATAATATTGAAGAGTTGCAGCAAAAACTTGAAATAGAAATACCTGGTCTGAATGCCACCTTTCACAATAGCAATTGGTTGATAAACATCACCAGTGGGAATATCAGACCAATGAAAATGAATTCTTCCTCCACCCCCACCACCACTTCCATTAGAACTGCTATATCCCCCCATACTAGAAAGCTCAGCTGATTGCCCAATGGCAAGTGTATGAAGAAACAATAGTATAGTGCCACCAGATCCACCCCCAGGACCTCCAGTAAAATTGTCAAATTCTGCAAAACCTTCTTTTCTAACTATCGAATCAAAATTCTCTCCATCAGCTTTTACAGAACCTTGAATGGACAAACTCGACAAAGGATGTTCCAATGATCCAACAACTGCTTAACAGATAATACAACAGAAGAATTCGAATTAAAGAAGAAATTTAGCGGCAATCAACATCTTCCATTATTCATAAAGAAACATTAATTAGCCCAAACATAAACTTTGGCTTACTTATGATAATACAACAGAAGAATTCGAATTAAAGAAGAAATTTAGCGGCAATCAACATCTTCCATTATTCATAAAGAGACATTAATTAGCCCAAACATAAACTTTGGCTTACTTATGATACCACCTCCAGCTGTGATATAAGTAGAGTTGCCACTTCCACTTCCACTACCAAGTTCACAGGGCAGGTTTGCATCCCCATATGAACTCCCACCTTCAACGTGATTATCATTATACCATGCATCCCCACCACTACCACCATGCCCACCGCCACTGCCAATACCATTACTTAGAATATTTCCGTGGCCCAAACCACCAGTACAGCCTGCGATTTTTTTGACACAATCACTAGGAAATCCAACTACTTGAATCCAAAAGTGACAACCACCACACACAACAAAGAAGCATACCCATTCCAGAGGCAGATATTCTTCCAGAAGATTCAACACTTATGGTCCGGGCCCTGTGGAAATGAACAACAGAACCTTCTATAAGGCCTTCAACAAGGATATCCTCGACTCTGCAGATCTAGAAAAGCAGCATACAGAAATTTCAAGTTTCAACTGTAGATATATATTAGCACAACCAAATCTATTACACAATCAATACTTCATAAAGTACCTGAAGTGTGAAAGACAGGGAAGAGTTCACATTGCAATCTTCAGGGGGGTGAAGTAATTCATAGGGGCAATCTTTATTGTCACAGTAAAGCTTTGGAGTACTGTCAACCACAAAGGTATGGAAATTTAGCAGAACTACAATCAAAATGTGTTGAATGAGAAATCACCTAATAATATTTTGACAAAATCCTAACATACACATCATCAGTTGTTGCATTCTCCAACGGACCACGCAAGACAGACCCAGGCCCAACCTATAAAAAATGTAAAAAATAAACTCAAGTTGAAGAGCAAAGACCAAATAATGCTCAACCAAAACATAAGCACAAACATTATTATCATCAATAATTAATGTCCAACCAAGTTACCACAAAGGTTTCATTTAAAAAGATGGAATTAACAAGAATCAGACCCGAAGTGCTGGGAGAACCAAAGCATCAGAAGAGTGCAACTGAGCCACCAAAAGAATGACACAAGGGACAAAAAACAGCCCATTGCACCCCAAATAAAGCCCAAGATCTTGACATGGTGTAAAGAGAGATGCTATCCATGCTCAGTTGTCATATATTTTCCTCAGACAGTTTCTCTATTCATCTTATTTTTAGTAACAAGTTTTATATGCATTCCTTTGGGATATTCGGTAGGAGAAAAGTAAAAATTTGGGGATTCTCATTGACTTTAGATCTGCACATGACAGGATTGTCTCCATACCATCTCTTTGATTTTCAACTCATTCTTAAGGTTTGTCTGATAAATGTTAATTGAAGGGATATCATCATCATTTACTGTTAAAGCGAATTATGATTTAGACCCAAAGGAAAACTTCTTTGTGTCATTTTATTCTACTACTAATAATCAAAAAATATTTAACAATTGGAAATGGTTAGGATATGCTTACAATGTTTTCTAAATAAACAAATAAAAATAGCACACAACTAACTACCAATCTACAGGAAAAAACCCTAAAGATTTAGCCAGTAAAAACAAAAAAGAATAAGAACGTGTAACAAAATAATTTGAAAATATTAGTTAAAAAACCTAGTCTAAAGAAAACGAAATGAGATCTCCTAATTCATAAATAAAGATAAATCAAATGGGGGAAATCAAGTGTTTAAAAGGCTATAGAATTACATATATTGGTGGTGAAAATAAACAATGCCTTACATGAATACTATAAAATAGGGATAAAACCAAACGTTGTGCTTCAATCCAATCTCCTGGTCCTGATAAATTTAGGAGACCCTGTCCATGAACTCCAAGGTTTGCATTAGAATGTATCACAGAAGCCCCCTGTTAATGAAACCCAATGAGTCAAATGTGAAGATCATATATGCAATAATATTATTCATTCAAGGAGTGGTTATATACCCTCAGAACAATCAAATTACTAGCCTCAAGTAAAGAAGTTTCCACGGTCACGTCTTCGCCACCATCTATGAGCATTTTTGAGTTCCACATCAAGAACATTTTTACAGACATGCGTAGAGCTCCATAGACCTTTTTCATAAAATTTTACGTGTAAAAACATCAGCAAAATGACATTGTAACATTGACTACTGAAAAAATAAAAAATCAGTGCAGCCTATATATATGCTCATTATGTTTACTAGTTCTACAGCACAGGTAAAAGATACAACATACAGAGGAACTAGAAGTCAACATGTCCCACTAAACAATATCGGCAAAATAAAAACTCATATTCCAACTACCTTCATTACAGAATCACTCATCAACAGTTCTTCGGCTAATAACTCAAACTCTGATGTAGCATAGTGTCGTAGACCAAAGCTCAACACCCCACCCTGCAAGATACTTATTTGCCCTTGCACCTATATAATGAATAAAAAGAAAAGACAGTTGTACAAATGTCCTTCCCATACCAAACATTTTTTTTTTCAAAACAGACTAAAATTAAAAGGGCACAAAGATCAGAATATGAAGAGGGATGACCAGGAGGAAACTTAGCATTTTTTTATAAAAGAATTCATTAGAAACAAAACCAAATATAAATAGAAAACCTTTTATAAAAAGTAATAAAGACATCGCCCCTCCCCCTAAATACATTAGAATTTAGAAGATTATATATATAATTCACATTAACATCAAGAAAACTCCTGAACTACAGAAAAAATACAAGTCAAGATCAAGGGGAACAACCAATATGGATTTAAATGACCAACAATTAACTGAATATTCCAATATAAGCAAATATATATCAAGCAAATGGATTTAAGGCATACAAAATCCAAACCGAGAAGTTATTGTCTCTGGTTCTTCAATGCTTTAATCTTCAACAATATCATCAGTGGGAGTTACTCGTATTGCTATTAACTAAAAATATCTGTATCTACTACTAAAGATATGTTTTTCGCACTTCGGTTCTTTGAGGAAGTCAACTTTAGCAAGAACAATCAGGACAATATAAATTCTAAAACATATGCATCATTCAGCACATAGAATGAAAGAGGGGATTTCAGAATTTTTCAGGTGTATGGCTGGTCAAATCGGGTTGCGCTCAGAAGTAGAACAGTAAATTACCTTTTCAGAAAAGTTCCTGGCCTAATCAGATATTGAGTTTTATTAGAGGTACTCAAAAGTGACTGCATATGCTCATCTTGAGTTTACTAATAAACTTCTAAATAGATGTAAAATTTGAGGATACAAGCAAAACAAAATGGAGGAGAGAATGTCTGGTGTCAGCAAACAAGACAAGAAAGAGTTGATCAACAGAATATTGACATTGGGATTATCCAATTAATGTATGGATCTTCATTTGACAAACCTGTACACGACTCCAAAGCAATGGAACTGTTGCCCTGGCCTTATTTCGAACATAGACATTAGTCCAAAGGGGTTGATTTGGAAATTCCAAGAGAAGAGTCTCTGTATCTGTTGTCATGTTATAGTTATCAACTATAAGACTTCGAGGGACTGCATCATAAAGAGTCCCAGCAGCACCTGCGTTTTCCGGACAGCCAAGGCTCCTACCACCTGAAATAAGAAATTAATCGTGCATGCAGTCAGTGTAACTGATGATAAGTTTGGAGTCCCAACAAGTTTAACACAACAACAAAGTCATAATAGAATTTCAAGCAACTGACCATAGGCCAAGGGTATTTAATTAATTAAAGATCACTTACGCTACCTACCAGAGATGGCAAAAAAGTAGGTTCCAGGTTGATAAACAGTAGATCATCAAATCATATTTTCCAACTCAAGTGATACCTAATTCTAGAGAGCAGCCTAGTTTTTATTTCAAAATGCTGAAAAATGTTAGCATTGATTTCTAAAACAATTTCCTCATGCCCATTAACAAATCAGTGTCAGAGAGTGGCATGCAACAAAGTGCTCCCGATATTAATGTTACCATATATATTCATTTATTTATTTATTATAAGAAATTATGCATATATGAGCACTCAATTTGCAGGGAAGGATTTCTGCAGAGTATATTTGGAAACAGCTACCCAATGCACAAACTAAAAATCCTCACCATGCACATATATTTTGGGCTCATCATGCCTGCTGAACACATCAACTGAAACCCTGCCACCTCCACCACCAGCAAAACCATTACCTCCACAAGCACTTATAATCCCATTGCCAGTCCTGCTCATTTCCATAAAAAAAAAAAAATATATCAATGGAACAGCATAAAAACTAGATTCATAACATCACATTTCAATTACAATCAAGCACGAAACCAATTATTAACATTCCATTGTTGGCATGTGGTTGTACACGTCAAGGAATATAAGAGATTATGGAGAAAATATCCTTCTACTGTATATTTCATATTTTAGAAATATACATTCACCAGCTGACTTTGGTATTAAGCTTCAGTATGTGCCTTACAAAGTTGGTAATTTGAACAAATACCATCAAATTAATTTTGATGGTGATATTAGACTTAGACAACCACATCTCAAATGCAGCAAGACAGAAACATATAAACAGTTGTTTACAAAGAAACTCAGATAGAAGATCTCAGAAACAAATATAGTAACTTGGCATATCACTCATGTCCCTAGTATAACCAGAGAACATAAATATATCCTTATGTTAATCAAACGAGGGAAAAAAAAGACAAAAAAATATTACATTCTGTAAGCCTTGATGTAAATGCTGCCTCCAGAGCCACCTCCGCCCTTTGTCCCTCCATTACCCCCGTCAGCCAAAACACTTGCATTCATCTCAACAATTTGATGAAGAGTCAACCTCACAAGCCCACCTCCCAACCCACCATAGTCCCTCTCATTGGTCGTCGACCCCCCACGGCTGCCAAAACTGTAAGGGTTCTGCAGCGAGGCCCACGAATACGCGTCCCCTCCCCAGACGTCCTCCGGAAGCTTCGTCATGTCGACAAGACAGCTGGCACCCCTCCCGCCGTGACCCCCACCACCGCCCTCAACCCCCTGCGGAGTGCCGCTGGTTTGCGGCGGAGGCTGCCCCGCCATACCCGTCGTGTTCACAACCGACATATTCCCAAAACCACCATTCTCAGCCTCCAACTCAAAAGCCCCGGTCACAATCGACGAGTTGCTACCTAAACTAAAATTACCAGTGACGTTAACGGTTACCATGCACCCGGGAATCTCGCAGTGGAACCTCACCCCAGGGAGGATGTTAAAATTGCCCTTCCCTGCTATGTACACGTCGCGGGTGAGGTTCACGTCGTTCACGATCTTGCACGTCGTGTCCAGAGTCCCGACTCCCCCGAGATCGTCCACGCATGACACCGACGGGGGATGCGGTGGCGGAGGCGGCGGAGCGGGCGGCGAGTAGTCCTGATGGAAGAGGTTCCAATCGAAATCAGTCACCGAAAGTTCACGCTCCGACTCCGATTCGTCACTCGCGAAAACGGCGACGACGACAACGAAGATGGCGAGGAATCGGAGGCGCCGGAAACGAAATCGAGCCATTCACCGGCGGCGTCAGGAGTCATCACATTGAAGGAACTGAGATTCGGATTTGCAAAGTGAAATTTGATTCAGAAACCAATGCAATAACCCATCGCGCTCACCACCAATAGAAAAATATCAATATTAAAAAACCCTACTCCTCTCTCTCTCTCTGCGTGCGGAAATTTAATTCAATCTCACTGACAAAAAAACCCTAGAAATCTCTCGGAGACGCGCGGGGAGAAGAAAGATCGAATGCGAATTGGAGAGAAGAAGCACGATGGGGAAGAGCCAGCTTTATTTAATTCTGGTGGTAAAGGAGAAGGGGGTGTCACGATGCGGTGAGGTTCATGTGAACCCCGCTGGTTTTCACTCTCGATCTTTACTTTGTCGCACGTGGGCGAATCTTATTGGACGAGTCTTTGTGATTAGTTTGGATGCTAGCGTTGGGGATATGATCTCGTTTCACCGAACCTCACGCCGATTTAAAGACACACACCCCTAATTAATGAAAATAATTAACGGACGAAACCCATGTGGAATGTGGAAGTGAAAAGCGACAAGAAGGGTAGGTTACTGCTTGCGTGGAGAGTACGCGCGCGTGGCGAAACGCCGCGACTGGAGAGGGAAAGCGACGGCGCCACCGTGGAGCGAGGTGGAGGCGGTGTCAGTGTGGGATAGTTTTGCGGGGGTTTTGGCTTTTGCTTTGGTTTTAGCAATCCTCGTGGCTTAAAAATTATTATTATTATTACTATTCGTCACTGGAAAATAAAACCATACACGCGTATATCCATTTGCATGTACTAAGACACTGTGTAAGAAGCTTGCTCAGCCAGCTGCTCCATTATTTCTCTTACAATGTTTCTTGTCCGATTATTATGCTACACAAAAATGGGAAAAATTACGTACTTCTGTTAAAACACTTTCAAAATAAATTTATTTATTTAGATTTGTTTGGATCAGTTTTTTTGTATAATAAAATTTAGTAGAACAAAATAATATTATAATTTTGTAAGTTAATATTAATTTGTGTGTAAACGTATATCTTATAGAACAAACTCACTTTTGAATAAATTAAAATAGGTTTACTGGAATTGTTAAATACTTTTTTATACTCAATTGTTTCAACTTACTCAAATTAGTAGTATGTCATTTACTATAAAAAAAATGTATATATGTTTAGCTCTCTTCATGAGTTATTTTACCATATTGTATGTACAATGTTTCTATTTATGTTTCCAGTTCATCTTTTAATAAGTTATTCATATTGTGTGTACCATTGCACTATTGAGTTTGTGATTTTTCTTTTGTTGGTTTGTTCTTTTCTTCTTCGTATATATCCATGTGTTATTGTTTTGTTTCTTCAAGTGCTGTGATTCGAGGATGACACAAATAAAGTAATAGTTTCATTTTAAGTAATAATTGCTGGTAGAAGCAACACAACTAAAATTTAAACAACTCACATGATCACAATAACATTCTCCATTGATAGAGTTGTTTCAAGCACCTTTGAGCAATTGTAAAGTTTTTTTTTGTAAGTATCTATAGTTGAGAAAAAGTAAGAAAAAAAAAGTTATTTACCTAGAGTTTTGGTAAAAAATATATGAGTTATACAACGTGAGATATAAAAATTGTTTTATCTTCAAAAACATTATCAACAAAATGGTAATCATTTTTAACATATTTCTTTTTCATACCAAAATCCGAAAAATTGTTATACGGAGAGCAAGTTAGCTATCACCAAATAGTTGCATGAGATATACATGTCATATTCCAAAAAAAAAAAACTAAAAGGAATTTTAATAATTTTAATTCTTGTGTAGTAGTGAACATACATAAAATATTCGTTTGATAAATATGATACATTAAAATAACATTTCAATAGAATAAAATATAAAATCAATATTTTATCCTTATAGTTAACATTATTATATTATTATTGATTATTATTATTATTAAAATTGGTGTATGCTTGATATGAGGTTCCATAAAAATACACAGATTTTTGTTCTTCTTAATTATCTTTAACTCTACCGACAATGGATTTTATCTACATTCCTCACAACTTCTTTCATTAACCTCATTTTCTCTATTTATTTTTCTCAATCTTCATTTAATACACTAAGATTATTGTTCTACGCTTCGTTCACACATATCCATCTTCATCCTCACGAGCCCACTCAATTCCCCCATCACATATTCAACCATTCGACCTCCTTCTCCACACAGTCAGCCCATCACAGGGACAATGTTGCCAGCATCAGCGACTCCATGTAACACTAGCAGGTCCTCACACTAATAACCACATTATGCAACACAAGAACAAGGTTAAAAAATAGACACATTGGAATCGGTTCCATCAATAAGAGAACTGATTCCCACACATGCATAGGTTCTTGGAATCGGTTTCACCCTACCCATAACTGATTCCCACCATTCCAAACCTCAACCATGCATTCTACCACCACCTTCCTTGACCACTGTGGAAGTTCACAACGTCATTCCACAACATTTTCGTTTGTTACGGCTACTACTTCGTTTGATTTTAACAATGGTAATATGGTAAAAACATTAATATCACCCTCGGATCATCTCATCCTAAGCGAGATTGGAAAAAGTCACTATCTTGCAAATTCGGTCATTCTCTCACCCTCAAATTGAATTATACGAATACAAATGACACTTGCAAATATGCGCCTCACAATCCCTTTAAATAGTTTATCCTCTTAAAGAAACACTACATACAAGTAAACATGTGTTTTCACTTTTTCTTTTTAGAATAATAAAAAGTAATAAAATTATTATTATTTTTATAGTTATAAAAATAAATTTCATATTTTTACTGTAAGTGGGTTTTATTTATTTTAAAAAAATATAAATAATTGTTTTAGTTTTAAAAATAGTTAATTTTTAAAAAAATATATATCAAATTGAAAAAAAGGGTAAACTTTTTATTTAAAAGGTAAAACAGTAAAACAATTAATTTCATTTTAAAAAAATTATATAAAAGGTGAAATGAGAAAGTATTTGACTTTTTGCGTGTGGGTCTTTCAATGATTTATTTGAGTTATTTTTAATGTAATTACTTAAAATTGAGTAGAGTCTTCTTAACAAGATTGACTGATGATGACACTGTTGTTAAGCTATATCTATAGAATATGATATTTAAGTATACATATGTATCCATTTTCATGCAAAAAATTATACATTTAATTCTAAAATATATTTTTATTGGGTTACTTTGACTCAACTGATATATCACACTTAATTCATTACTTAATTACATTAAACATTTAATTCAAAAATCTTAATTTATTTATCAAAATCATATCATTTTAACTAGTACTACTCAAACTAACATAATATTGTTTAACATATAATTATACCAACCTTAACCAATACAAGTTCAACAACCTATAAAACATGTTGAAAAACCAAACTCATTTCCAACAATCTCATAAAAATCAACTGCTCAAAACATACACAAAGTTCATTCTTCAAATATCAAGTCTGTGACTATGCCACCCTTTAGAAACAAATTATTAAACTTGACAAGGTTAGATTGTACTCGTAGAACTTCAAAAAGTTAACTCATGAAATAAAGTTAAGGGTTAAATAAGTTTTTGGTCATTAACTTTTTATCAAAATTGAAATTAGTATCTTTTTGAAATTTTGAACCAATTTAGTTTCTCATATTTAGAAATGAATGAATTTAATCCTTTAAATTAAATTTTTTAAAATTTATTTGACGTTTTAAATGTATTTATCGGTTAATACTAAAGTGAAATTATGTCAAATGATGTAAACAAACTCAAATACTATCATGAAATATGTTTAAAACATCAAATAAACCTAACGGTTAAAAAAATTAAATCCAAATATTTTAAAGTTGAGAAACTAAAACACTAATTCCAATTTTCAATAACCAAAAATATATTTAATCCTAAGTTAATGATTAAGTTATTTAACGAATATGTTGTTAAAATAAATTTGTTATAATCATCAAAGAAAAAAAATGTCAGAAAGATGTTGATGTTTATAACATGAAACTTGAATAATTGATTATTCTATTTATAAGCTCAACACTTTAATAACAAAATATTCAAACTTCAATTAATATATTAATTTCACTCTTAGCTATTTTTCAAGTCTCACACTATGTTTTTCTCTTTTACTTTTTTAAAGTAATTCTTAATTTTTAGTTTATTTAAAATTAAAAAAATAGCGTTTTTTAGTGATTTTAAATATTAAAAAAAACCAACGAAAAATGTCTGATAGGACCGAAACAAACTTCGTATATTTTATAATAGTTTCAAGTAATATTTCAAATGTTAGAAAGATAAAATAAAATAAGAATCGAAATAAAAACCTCGTTAATTTAAATAGAATTAAAAGCATACCTAAATAAGAAACTTATAGAAACAAAATAAGATCCTCGTATAGTTTATAAATAAATTTTCATGTTATATGTACACTTTACGCATTGTATGAGTCCTTGCACTCAGCATCAACCTTATAAAGTCTCTTCAACTTTTTGTACTTAAAGTTGGTCTAGTTTCTCTCATACATTTACTTTTCCCCTTAATTACATTACAACTCATTCATTCCTAATTATCAACCTAGCCAATAATCCTTAAATTAGTTTGACCAATTCTCAAACATAATAAGATATTAAATACATAACCATAATAACATACAATCATCATTAAGAGTTATTAAATGAATTGAGTCGACTTGACATAATATGTTATTTACAAAATTTATATTATACTTATCTAACCCATTTTTAGAAAATCTGTAATATTTTTAAGAAAATATACTTTAACAATTAAATTTTGATAATTTTTTAATAAATAATTTTTTACTTTTTCATCTTTTAATATTTTTATATTTAAAAATCATTTAAAAGATATTGTCAAACTTTAGTATTTGAAATATCATTTTCTATATTTTTATCTGATCCAGTTTGTACGGTATGTCAATAATTTATTTTACATTTTTAAAATATAAAAATAACATCTTTTCCCCCTAATTTGGGACTACCATTGCAGCTCTGCAGAAAATGTTTGTGCTGGTAAGTAGGCATGAAAGTGATTAATCTTTTTTCTCTCTTCAATTCTTCTTATTATTTGAATAAACATGTGGTCACTTATGTGTCAAAGTGTTTCTTTCTAGATGGAGTATATTAATTATAGCTTTCTAGAAAGAAGACGGAAAAAGTGAAGAAAGATGTAAGGTAGGGAACAGTGGTTTAACAAAATTTCTAGATGCTTAGACTTTAGGGGTAATAATAACTACTAATCAACAAAACCTTAAACGATCCATGTGTGAAGTTTATATGATCTGACCAAATCTTAGTTATAAGAATAAGGTGGATAAGCTTCAGATGAATCAAAGAAAATAATTGAAAGAAAAAATGTGAAATTTGGTTGGTTGAAGACATATAGAATAGTACATAGAAAATTAAATAGTGAAAAAATTTGGTTGGTTGAAGACATATAGAATAGTACATAGAAAATTAAATAGTGAAAGCATGGTATAAGAAGGAGAGGGTCAGAGTCAAGAAGCTGAAGCTGAAAGTCATTGAAGGCAGCTTCGTGTTGGAGTTCCCTGTCCCATTCTAGTACTGTATTTTTCTTTCAAGTACATAAGAAGGGAACTCTACTACCTCCCCAAATCAACCCCAGATACTCACCTTTTCAAAGTTTTTGTCTTTTGGCCTTTTCAAACCCAACACCGTGATTTCCATGGATTCAGAAGCAGCACCCCAGCTAGAAGAAATAAAGCAAGAGGGTGTCGGAAAAGGGACCAAGAAGAAGAAGAAGAGCAAAAAGAGTTCTTTTTTTCCCAGGTTTGGTTGTTTCAGAATCGAGCATGATGTTTCAGGGGGAGGTTTTGATATTGAGGTTGTTGATGAGACTGGTCAGCGTCCCACCCCCACCCACTTGATCATAATGGTTAATGGTCTTGTTGGCAGGTTTGCCTAACTACCGTCACTTTTAAGTTTGAATCTTTTCTACTCTATTTATGATTTGCCTCTAGGTTGTGTGTGTGATCTATTTGATTAGCCTTTTAGTCAAGTAATGTAACAATACCTCTTTGGTGCAGCGCTCAGAATTGGAAATTTGCCGCAAAGCAGTTTCTGAAAAGGTTTCCAGAAGACGCTGTTGTACATTGTAAGTTCGCAGAAACAAATTCTGCCTGCCTCCTTTGTCTGTTTAAGCAAAATCATCTTTCTGATGTGTGGTAGCATTGAGTCTGATAAAAAAATTCTGTTTTTACCAGGATTTTGATTAAGAAAAATGTTGTAAAATCACAATTTTAACTAATCAGAGAAAGTGTTGTTGATTTTATTTAAATCATACTCTATTGTGAAGAAAACCCACATAATGGGTGCCCCAGTTGAAGTTTATCATGAGTTGATGTTATTGCTTGAAAACTAGAAGCAACGTTCATCCCCTGGTGTTTTTTAAAAGGCTAAAGAAAGTGAAGCAGTTTCAATTATCTTTAAATTTGTGTTCTCTATTGCACTCTTTCATCCACCATTTAATGGAATGCATAACCATTGTGAAACGCAGGCAGTGAACGCAATTCTTCAATGTTGACCTTTGATGGGATTGATGTAATGGGAGATAGACTAGCCGAGGAGGTGTGTTATGGCTTTGACATTCAGTTGTTTGATCTTTGTAATCGTTTATTCCACACGCAGGAAGATAAAAACCCAGAAAATGAAAGATATTTGTTTTGTTCTGTTTTCTCAGGTTATATCAGTTATAAAACGTCACCCAAGTGTTCAGAAAATTTCATTTGTAGGTCACTCTTTAGGAGGCTTGGTGGCAAGATATGCAATAGCTCGGCTTTATGGGAGAGACATATCTCTTGAACTTTCTCAGGGAAATGGACATTGTGAAAGTCATGTTTCAGATCAAGAAAATCATGACAGAAAATATGAAGGAAAAATTGCAGGACTAGAGCCCATAAATTTCATTACATCTGCAACGCCACACCTTGGTTCTAGAGGTCATAAACAGGTCATTCTTTGGTAGCTTTAGCCTATGACTTTATGGAGCAAAATCAGCAATTTGAATGCTTTATTGCCTGTGATGAGAAACGTTTTTCTGTAAATAAGGGAGTAAAAGCAATAAATAGAAGATTGTGGTATACACAGAAGTGGCTTAGTATGAGTTGATAATGACATAGTTTTTGGAATTATGTATGCTTCAGGTTCCTATGTTCTGTGGATTTTACTCTCTGGAGAAAGCAGTGTCTCGTGTTGCTGGGGTCTTTGGTAAAACGGGAAAACATCTATTTTTAACAGATAGTGACAATGGGAAACCCCCTCTTCTTCTTCAGATGGTTCGTGACTCTGAAGACATTAAATTCTTGTAAGAATTTATGGTTCTGTTTGTTTGATTTTTTTTCTTTTTCTTACTTCTCTGAGCCAATAACAAATAACATTCTACACCTTTTTCTCTATAGGTCTGCTTTACGCTCCTTCAAACGCCGTGTTGCCTATGCGAATGTTCGTTATGACCGTATCCTTGTATTTTAGTCATAAGCCCAGATGAATTTGAAGTCTTAATCTGTCAATTTAGTTTTTGATTTTGATGCCTATCACTCAATTTAATTTTGTCTGATTCAGAAATCAAAATAACCACAATTACTATTAAGTTGACGTGAATTAATGTTTAACTCCACAAATTATTTACAAGAACAACTTGACTCTTTAAATAGAGCTTGTTGGATGGAGTACATCATCTATCAGACGTAGAATGGAACTCCCTAAGGTAATCATCAAGATTCTGCAATATAATATAATTTATCTAAATTGTGTTTTTGTCTGACTTGTTTTTTTATTCAGCGGCGGCATCTTTCAAGACATGAAAAGTACCCTCATATCGTAAATGTAGAGACAGCAAAATCTAGTTGTGTCACCGAGGATGTTCCTGCTGAATCCAAACTGAGTAATGGATCCAGTAAACTTGATTCGGAAGGTATTTCACTTTCAAGTTTTTCAACTGATGAGGTTTATTTTGAATTGTATAGTGTGTTGTTGTCTAAATATTTTTGGAATATATAACTACTACGATAAACATGGCAAGTTCTTGTCTGTTGTGGTCCGAGGTGGCTGGTGCTTGGATCATGAAACTCAAAAGATGAGCATTTTTTGGAGTTTTGTGATGACCCATGAAAGCGAAAATGAAAAAATAAAATCAAAGTTGCTGTCATTTGAAGATTAGTTTAAGGAGACGTATTGACGTTGTTTAAACTTAATAATTCATCTTATAGTATGGTATTTGGTGGAGTCACTAATTGTTCTGAAGGAGTAGTTAGATGTGAGAAACATTTTTAACAAGCGAATCAGATCTTTATATGATATACACCACGATGAGATTAGTTAAAAGTAGATAATTTCAAAGAAAAAAAGTGTGTTTGTAAAAAAAAGCACTACTTACTATAACTGTGGCACTCTGAGGTGTAATTTATAAAAAAAATTGAAGTAGTTCAAGATCATGGCTGTCATCACTAATCTAAATATGACATAATCTAAAACTTGAATATGAATTACGTAGAGAGTAGAGACCATAGACACGTGAATACATAATTTTTTTTCCATTACTTAATAGTTTTGTTTTGTACGAGTACTTGTACCCTCCACCTAGAATTTCCTGGTATGGTTAAGAACCTTGAGAACAAATCCTGAATGTTGCTCCTGAAATTTAGTTACATGCTTCTGCCAAATCGGATTGAACATAAAGATAAAGATACGGTGCTTTATATTACGGATCATAGCTAAAATGGTGTACAAATTAACGACCCTTGCAGAGGAAATGATCAGAAGCTTGACAGCAATGAGCTGGGACAGAATTGATGTCAGTTTCAGTGGCAGTAGGCAGAAATACCTGGCACATGGCACCATTCAGGCAAGTTTCTGCTTCTTGAAACACATAATCTAGGAACAATAATCCTTTTCTAATCTTAACACCAGGCAAGACCATGATGGGGTCTTCAATGTTTCACATTTTATGTTCTGAAAATCATAGTGATTGTATTCTGCTATATTACACCTTGTTTTAAGTATTGACAATGGTTGAAATTTGTTCTATATCAGGTGAATACTTACTGCATAAATTCGGATGGAGCAGACGTGATTCAACATATGGTTGACAGTTTTCAGATATAGTTTTCCATATTTCCAGATTCTAACAGACAAGACAATGCCATTTTTTTGTAAGACGGAGAGGGCTTCATCACCTTTTTGCCACTGAAGTTGACAAAATACAGACCAAGAAGGTTTAAAGAACACAAGAATGTGAAAAATACATTGATAAAGAACAGAACGGGGCTATAATTGTGCACCCTACAATTTTCTTGTGCCCATTCTACTTTGACTGCAATGTATATGGAGTCATTTGGAATGAGAACACCCAAAATAAAGTTAAAAATCTGCACTCTTTCGAATTTCAATCATATCTCAAAATGTTGTTTGTTGTAGTGTAACTAACTACTGTTTCTGCCATAATTATTTTAAAATCAATTTTCTTAAATTTTATTTGAATGAACTACATTTATTAGAAAAGTACGCAACTGTTGAATTCAGCTGTCATAAATAAGCCTAATTGGCCCACCACTCCATCAGCTTTGCGTAACAGTAACTTATAATGATGAGAGGAATGGAAGGAGATGCATTAATGTTTCGTGTACTCTTTCGAGGAACATACTCTTTCGAGGAGGAACATACGTAGCAAATCCTGTATATGTATACACACGCAAGATCAATGCTATTTCTGCAATATATCTTAGAACAAGTATTATAAATAAATAGAGAATAATACATGAGAACAAGAGATAATAAGCTAAACTAACGTAAAATGAATCATCTGCCAAATAAAATGGACACAACTTAGCATTACAGCAGAAGAAAATGGATGTTCGGACAAAACAGGGCTAAGCGGGTTTCATTTTTTCCAACTTTCACAACAAAAGAAAGACCAAAGTATGAAGTGTTCACACACCTATTCCGATGATGTGAATGAAGTTGGTGATGTGTTTTTTTGTTTATGTCCGTGTCTTGTATTGTGGTATTCGAAAGGTCGGTGTGTGTTTGTGTGTGAGCATGGGATGGCCATTAATCCAAGTCTGAATGGTGCTCTCAGTTCGAGAATTTGTCCCCATATGACAGAGGTTGGATTTTTGAGGCTCGGTGAACGAGGAACCGTGTGTGTCTGTTGGAGTGGTGAGGTCCTTCCTTTGCTTACACCCTTCCGTTCTCACAGAGTCCAAGATCTATAATACACACCTTTTGCAGTGAGTGTTTATGAATTGATGGGGAAATAATAAGGGTAATAAAAGAGGTGAGAGTGAGGGATCGGTTTTGTATAATAGGGGTGGCATTCAATATCTGACCCACGTTTGGGACACCTTTTTCAGAATTTCAGCTGCACTGCTTTCTCTTCTGCCACATATCCCTCACTCTCTCTCTTTGTCACACTGTTCTTTTCCACCATCATTTTTCATCCATCAAGCTGTTATTAGTATTTAGTTACACTCAAAACAATTTACTGAATCCTTTCTTCTGCAGTCTCTTTCCCCTGATGAGAAGATGGGGTTAACTCAAGTCTGTGTCTCCTGCCACAACTATAGACAAACCCTCCTATGCTTCATTCTCTTTGCTATTCTATTCACGGCCAAAGGTTATCCCGCTTCTATATTCTTCCTTCTTCTTTCTCTTTTTATCTGATTAACTTTGCTTATACTGTATATATGCATGCAGCAAGACCAGTTTCTTCCACTCTTGCAGAACCTGCTCAGGTACAAAATCATCACTGAATTCGTCTACTTTATATCTTCCAATCTGTTGGTATAATTGAGTACTTGAATATATGCAGAAGGACATCAAAAAGCGGGAACAGATGGTTGTGGCAAAATCTCAGATAGGTTCTAGGCCTCCCAAGTGTGAAAAAAGATGCAGTACTTGTGAGCACTGTGAAGCAGTTCAAGTCCCGGTTACACCTCAAATTCAAACTCATAGAAGTCATTATTCACCTGCAAAAGCAACCGTGGTTGTTTCTATCTCATCAAGAGGTGATGACCTTTCAAATTACAAGCCAATGTGTTGGAAATGCAAGTGTGGGGATCACCTTTTCAATCCATAAAGGGGGAACTGGCATACATATTTGCTTGGGAATCAACAATTCAAAAAATGTGTATGATTTCAATTATTTACATATCAATTCCTCTTCATGCTTGTATATTGTAGATATTTGGCAATTATAGTCCATAGTTGTGGCTTCCATTTGCTTAAAGTTAAACCACTTTGTTTTTTTTTTGTTATCATATCTACTTGTTTTTCTTTCTGCTTACAATGAAAAGCTTTTGTGAGGGTTTACTTTTTCTGCTCAGACATTACCAGCATTTGGTATAAACCTCTGGGTATATCTTCTCCCTGCAAGTATATACTTTCCTTTTATGCTGCAATAGAATGGAAGAAAAAAAATGAGATGATAAGAGAAAATGCATGGTGGGTTGGTGGGGTGTTGGTAGATCCATTGCAAAAACTAGAAAACAAGATGAGAAGGGGAAGAGAAGTAGTGTGTCAGAGGGTCTTGTTTTCGTATGCTACAAGATTAAGATATTTTCATTCAGAGAGGGTGAGCTAATACCACCAACCTCGAAGGGATAAAAACATTCATCAATACATAACACACATCCATAAACGTGCCTACCTAGGGATCTCACTTATTAGCATAGTAGTAGTATTTTTTTTCCCTTTTAGTTTTAGTTTAGCTGACACAAATATTTCAGTGATGAAATGAAATTGTGACACCTTCTGCAGGGTGTGTGAGAGTGTGTTTGGTGCATTAATTAAGTGTTGGGAGTGAGGGGTTTTGAGGAGAAAAAAAGGTAGTAATGAAAGTGGCATTTGGGCCATTGAATTGATGAAGGTGGTGTTATATTGTTTATGGGAACACAACATTGATGTTGGAGGAACATTGGGTGGATTTTTGTGAGTGAGTTGCATTGATTCATGAGTCATCTACTTGGTTTGGCTATCTCTTTTGGTGCAGACACTGAAGCGTGGTATTTAATGAGAGTATTATTCGCTGTTTGCACTGTACCTTCTATGACCATTCACCATCTTTTATTCATCTCTCATCACTAGTTCCTCAATTCAAACTTCAAACTTCAAACAAAACATAAATCTCATTGTATCATGGAATCAAAATTTGCCACCATTTCTAACACATTCTCTTAATGAAATTAGAGTGCACATGAGTGCACATTATTGATACTACTTGGAAGTATGCTAAAACCATGGATTAAACTAATGAATACATGACACAACTCAGTTAAGAGTGTGTCCTAGTTAAAGGTGTGTCCATGACTTTCTGTTTTAACTTTTCAACTTTCTAAACAACACAATTTTGACTTAGGCATTAATTTTGTATATATTTTATATTTTTGTTTATTTTTATGATTGATTGAACCTTGAGCCTAACATATATTTGTTTGCAGTTTCATTAATAAAGAATTTTATTAATTGAAATATAAAGATCAAATATATAAATATACTTAAATTAAGTATTAAATAAAAATATAAGATTTAAAAAGAAGAGAGAATGAATCCGATTAGTTGTGGTACCGGTGTACTCACATGCCTTATGAAGAGGTGTCAGAAAAGACAACGACTTTTACAAATAAATCTCAACTTTTTTTTTTTAAAGATATATCCGGTATCAATTCAATGTTTTTTTTTCTCTTTCTTCTTATTTTCTTTCTTTGTGAGAACTAAGAAATAAAAAGTACATGTAAAGAATAAGGATTTGAATATGTTTATATGGGTAATAGTGTTTTGTTAAAATGAAAAGGAAAACATTATATATGTATATTCTAAAAAAATATGTGATAATAAAAATTAAATTAAAATTTTAACCCTCTTTATTTTCAGTCTTACAAATTTAACTTTTGTTTAATCTATAATTATACATACATGTTCATTTTATTCATTGAATACATATCTTATTAATAAATAATTTATTTAACAATTGAAAATTAAATATTAGATTAAACTTATTAAGACTAGAATAAATTTTAAAAAAATAATCACAGATCGAAATTTGATTGAAAGAAAACAAAATTGCAACCTAATACATATTGATGCGATTTGGATCACTGCTTATATTTTAAAAGAAAATCTTCATTAATTTTCCTTTTTAATTTTTTAAACCTGAACTCATTTTTTAAATATATTATACATATCTTAGTTATTGCTTTAAATATTTCACTTGTTTTTAGCTTATCTTACATGTAATCACAATGTGAAATATCTAAATCTAGTTCATTGTCTTAAACTTTTATTGAAAACTTTGATTTAGCTTCTTCATTTGTATATAGAAGATACCCATGAATGTATATGTAACTATACTCATAATGGTATCCATATTTGTCCAATTGATGTCCCCCAACATGATGCAAAATGGTAGGTTGAAAACTTAATGCACGCAATAAATGTATTAAGAGACACTCATTTTTATTTCTTAGTTATTTTAGATTTGTTTTTGTTACTTTTTCTTAAAGATGTATGTTTGTATTTGATTTGATTTTTTGTGATGATGGAAATATTTACGTTTACCTCTTGTTTGTTTGTTCTAATATGGAAAAAGTTGAAATGAGAGAAATAAAAGAAATAAAAAACTGATAAACATGTAAACCAAATAAAAAATCCATAAAATAAAAAAAATGGTAAAAGAAAATATAAATGATTGTACATAGAAATATTAATAAAAGAGATATCCCAATTTTATCATTGAATTTTGTTCAGCATAGAAATAATTATTATAAACGACATTTCTTAGAAACAAAATATATTCCTTGCTTATGAATTATTGTTACTAAAGATTTTTAAATTTTGTAAGAAAAGCAAGTGATGGAGTTTTTAACACTGTTAGTGGTTTCGTATAAAAAAAATAATACTATAGGACCTAAAGAATATTATTCAACAAAAGTATTTTGTTTGATCAGTTTTTGTAATTAGAAGAAGGAGAGAGGAAAACATAATTATTACTTTTTGTACACAATATATATAAAAGTTATTCTACCATTATATTATTTTATTAATTCATAATTTACAAAAAGAATAATTTCATAGTAATTACTGATATACAAATATTTATAAATAATTATTGACTATCTTATTTATTATAGATATATGACTAGAACATAAACCAGTAAAATATAAAAGCTGACTATAAAAAAAAAATCCATAACTAATTAACTATGTTTAACTTTTAAGTATTTATTATAATTGCTACTATTTCAGAAAAAAAAATTGCTGTTATATGCATATATATATATATATATATATATATATAAATATATATATATATATATATATATATATATATATATATATATATATATAACATATTCTAAAAATATTACAAATATATTAAAAATTAGAGAAAATTATATTTACCTCTCCTTATATTGTGTTAAATAATCCCAAACATCTCTATTTTAAGAATAAATATTTATGTTTCTGATGCTTTTAGTGAATAAAACTACAGTTATATCTCCAGTAAATAAAATAAAATAAAAAACTCACTGTTTTTTAATAAAATGACATTATTTTTTTTATATATGTAATAACATATATTTAAATATAATAATAAGTTAACAAAGTAATAATTTATATTTTATGATAATTTATATCAAAACAATATTTTCTAAAAAATATAATTTTCAATACTTTATAAGACCATCTATAATTGAACCCATAACACTGACTTTACCATAAAAAAAAAAATCAAATGGAGAAACTTACTTAAATAAAGTAAAAAAATAGGTGTAGAAGGTGCAAGAAAATGACTAATTATAGAGTATACCCTGACATTAGAAATGAAAAATCATTTTACCAACCTTCAATACCTATAATAAATACCCTTCTTACCTCCGACAAAGGATATCACTGTGCATGCCCTTTTCTGCAACACAGCAAAACATGCACGTGCGTCACGCATGGCTAGTCTTGCCCGTGACCACCATATGTTATTCACAGAGGGTTCGTCGTCTTCTTTTTCTCTCTCATTATGAACTTTCATCAAACACTTTCAGAGAGATAACACAGAGATATGGATATGCTTCATTTTTCTCACTCTCTTGCTCTCTCACACTGGTATCACATACCCTCCATCCTTTTTTTTCTCTATTTACATATTACTGATTATTTGCAAGTTGCACTCAACTTCAAACATTAACTCTTATGGCTCACTTACCCTCTAGGCATGTGTGTATTAATTCTCTTTGATGTTTCATTCTGTTTCTTTTTTTTTAAAGAATATTATAGACTACTTGTCCACAAAGTTTAGACTTTAACAGTGTATACTCACCTATCTCACCTGTTTAATACTGATTTTGCAGCTTAAGTGTTGGTTGAATTAAAAAACTTCCATTTGTAGTGAACTTGTTCATTATTTGACATATATATCAGAGTCCACTACTTAGAGTGAGGATAAAGAAAGGAAGTATGAAATTTTGGATGTGATTTCTATTTTCAAAATTCTTCAAGTAGACAAAACTATTTAGACAGACAACTACTAGAGTCCAAGGGAATAAATAGGGAGTGGAATTGAAAGAGAGGTTCAACATGAGAAAAAAGAGAAGATGGGAGAACATCTCCCAATTATATAGTTTGGGTTTTAAAATACTTGTTTTGGAATTTCAAAATTTAGTAGATTTTGATTGTTGGTGAGTAGTGCTGTTGAATCCTTGGAGAGCAACAACAAGCATGGGAGAACATCTCCCAATTATATAGTTTGTTGATTATTTTGAGGACTTAGAAAGGATCCATTATTAGCTGTTTTTCAAGCAAGGATCTAGTGAAGTACTGATTTGACTTAACAAAGTTAATTGTGCAGAAAAAAAGAATGGTGAAAGAAGACTATCACTGTCATATTGAGATAGAAACTTACTAATCAATTTGCTTTCAGTTGCTTTACATGGCCTCAATATGAAAATATTATTTCTTAATGATGCAGAATGCTGAAATGTTTTTCTACAGTTAGGGCTTCTGTTTACTCTGTTGAAGACTTTGGCTTATGCTTGCCTGACTTTTTTATTTTATTTTTTTCTGATCTGCTATTTTAGTCACACGAATGCTGTCTTGTACAGATTCTGCAAACACCTGATGATTCATAAGTAAATCATGTTGAAACAAGTATCCAACAGAAACCAGAGGACAAAAGGCTTCAAGGTAAAACAAGGTTTTAAAATATTTACTTTGATTGTTGTTGGCATATGGTTGCTTCACCAACTCAAACAACACTCACATGAAAAGATGCTGTACGAGGAAACCTCTGCAAAAGCATTTGAAATTCAGAAGGCTAGTTCTGAAACTAAAAGGCTTGGAAGAAAAGGGTTGCAACCATGGTCAAATGATAAACTGTTTGAACTGATGGAGGATACTGAAGAAAAAATTGAAGAGGAAGAATCAGAGGAAGTAGAAGACCTTATTGATGAACAAGACAAAGAGAAGGAGGAGCAAAATGAAGATGAAGATGGTGAAGACATGGGAAAACAGATGGAAGATATGAGCTTATCAGAGGATGAAAGTCATGAGGAAGGTGACAAAGATACACAATCAAAAAGTGAGAAATATAACAAAGAGACTGGTGCATCTAGGGTTGTGATGAGGATGACAAAAAGTTTAGGTTCTGGATTTGAACTTGGAGGTTTGAGAAAAGTAAAAGAAGAACAGGTGGGAAATTCAAAAGGGATTGAAACAGAAAAGCAGAAGAAGAAAATCATGGACTCAAGCAAAGTCACTGACCACAGCACTGATTCATCCAAATGTCTTAGTTACAAAAGGAATAGATGATGTGCTTGATTTTGGTGCTGCATCAAAGATTCGTTACTTTAAGACATGATTTTGATAGTGCAACACATAGTAGGACACGATTTAACATGGATGTTCTTAGAAACTTTTTTTTCCTTTTAAATGGGACAGCTACATGAAAGGGAAAATAAGTCACCTAGAATTTCAACGAGGAGAATTTGGAGAAAAACATTGTATCAAGTTATCAATAACAACTGTAGAAATGTACTCAATAACGAGCTGAATAAGCAGACCCTCTCTGAGACACAACAAACAAAACAAGTATCTGCTTTAAAATAAATAATGTCTTGTACGCTGTTTTTCTTTTTCAGACTGTAAACAATTTATTCATACTTTCTGCTTGTGAGTCTTGAGTCATATTGTGCCTTGTGCACAGACAGTATTATAGTTCAAATATTCCAGAAAAAGTCAAAGTTTACATGTTCCACACACAGGAAGAACTAGTTGTAGTAATGAATTGCTTCTTATGGATTTGATCTTATCTTGTTTTTTTTCCTCCACTTTTGAACTAGTTTGGTTCGCTTTCAAAAAGGAGTTGCCGACAATTTTTGTAAGTCAGGCTGGAGCCAATGTTTTTATCTGTAGTATCAGATGGTCCATTTCCTTCAAGATTGAATGTCCTCGTGATACATAACAACAAAAATGGCTAAGGGTACAAAAGCTGTGGGCTCACAATCCCTTCCCCTCGGTATTGGATTTATATATGGATGTGGCAGAGCTTCTTACTTTTGTCCCATAGATAAATTCAGAAATAATGAGTAAAATTTCCTTTTCAAAAGTAAGAGTGTAACGTAGGTGTGACATTACTTCGTCCCGAAGATGAAATGAACGAATACATGCTGATATTACAGATTTATGGATACTTGTTGCGGATCAAATATTTAATATATAAAGTAATAATAATGTTTAATATAATTTAAATTTAAATTTACACGATAATAATTTTATATTTATAATATTTTAAAAAAATTATAGTTTTCAAAATATATATATATATATATATATATATATATATATATATATATATATATATATATATAATAGGTATATGTTCATTGCTTTTAAAATAACTGTTAATATATCATATAGATATCATATCTGTACAACATAGTTCATAATTAATGGAATTGGGATTATTGAAGTTATATAATCATCTGAGGTACACCGTGTACACGACAGGGTTAAGCTTATCATGCTTGGATTCAATCCTATTTATATCATAAATTGTTTTAGTCCCAGTGTTATCCTATCACATCTTCAACACCAAACAAACCCTAATGGCATTATACCGCAAGTAGAAATTAATAATCCACAAAAATATGTTAACAGCTGACTAACAAAAAATTACCTTGGAGAGCAACATATCCCATGCTTTGGCAATGGTTTCATTGAGGTAACCTTTGAAATTTGGGACTTTCCCATGTGGGCATTGGACGGGCGAGTTGTCAAGAGGACTGCATATACCTTGAAATGTAACATGTTCATCATCAATTTAGAGGTAGAATTTGAAGAACCTTCACCAAATGGATGACAACCCAAATCAGTAACATGTTCATCATCAAATTCCCACTATTGCCCAGTGTTTACATCCTTAATATGTGCAATGTAATGGCCACAATTAGCACCAGTAGTTCCCTTGTGAATCAGTACAGCTGACAGATCATACACCAAATCAAACTGAGACAACTCCGACATTCTATGCCGCATATCAAATTTAGCAGGAAATGAGTAAGGAGAATTAAATTTTTTCTTGATTGCAGTCTGTCAACACATATAAATAAACAATGTTTGTAAGTAATAAGGGTTGATTTTTCTCAATTACAATCAAACTTGTGGTACATAAAAGTGTATCCATTTGTATAATAAAAAAAATAATCTATAAATTTTAAAATTTTGTACGAAAACTAACTAATACGTAACTCTCCACTTTTGTTTATTATGACCCACTTATTTGCCTATTTTGTTTGTCTATTTTTTTGTTTAAGCCAGTTACCTAGTGCAAGTAATAATGGTTGATTTTTGTAACTTATAATCAAACTTGTGGTACATTAAAAATGCTCCCCTTTGTATAATAAAAAAATTGATAAGTAAATTTTCAAACATTGTACAAAAATATTAATATGTACCTCTCCACTTATTCGTTTATTATACCCACTTATTTGCCTATCTTGTTTGCCTATTTTTTTTTCTTCAAGCCACCCACCTAGTGCAAGTAATAAGGCTTGATTTTTGTAAGTTATAATCAAAGCTCTGGTACATAAGAACTGCATCTCTTTGGATAATAAAAAAAATATCATTAAATTTTAAAACTTTGTACGAAAACTAATACGTAGCTCTCCACTTATTTGTTCATTATGCCCCACTTATTTGCCTATTTTTTTTTCTTCAAATTAGACACTAGTGCAAGTAATAAGGGTTGATTTTTGTAACTTATAATAAAACGTGTGGAACATAAGAAGTGCATTGCTTTGGATAATATTAACAAATTGGTTAGTAAATTTTAAAACTTTGTACGAAAACTAATATGTAGCTCTCCACTTACTTGTTTATTATGCCCCACAATAAGAGTTGATTTTTGTAAGTTATAATCAAACTTGTGGTACAAAAGAAGTGCATCCCTTTGAATAATTAAAAAAAATTGATCAATAAATTTAAAATTTTGTACGAAAACTAATATGTAGCTCTCCACTTATTAGTTTATTATGTCTCGTTTATTTGCCTATTTTTTCTTTAAGCCAGCTAGCCACCTTCTGCAAGTAATAAGGATTGATTTTTTTAACTTATAATTAAACGTGTGGTTTATCCCTTTGACTAATAATAAAAAATTGATCAGTAAATTTTAAAACTTTGTACAAAACTAATACGTAGCCCTCCACTTATTTATTTATTATGTCCAACTTATCTAACAATCTTGTTTGCCTATTTTTTTTCTTCATGCTAGTCATCTAGTGCAAGCAATAAGGGTTGATTTTTGTAACTTATAATCAAACTAGTGATACATAAGAAGTGCATCCCTTCGAATAATAAGAAAAAATTGATCAGTAAATTTTAAAACTTTATACGAAAACTAATACGTAGCTCACCACTTATTTTCCTATCTTGTTTGTCTATTCTTTTCTACAAGCCAGCCACCTAGTACAACTAATAAGGGCTGATTTTTGTAACTTATAATCAAACTTGTAATCCATAAGAAGTGCATCCCTTTGAATAATAAAAAAATTGATGAGGAAATTTTAAAACTTTGTACTAAAACTAATAACTAGCTCACTACTTATTTGTTTATTATGCCCTACATATTTCCCTATCTATTTTTTCTTCAAGCCAGCTACCTAGTGCAAGTAATAAGGATTGATTTTTGTAACTTATAATCAAACTTATGGTGCATAACAAGTGTTTTCCCTTGTATAATGTAACAAAAAATGATCAATAAATTTTAAAACTTTGTACGAGAACTAATACGTACCTCACCACTTATTTGTTTATTATGCCCCACTTATTTACTTATCTTGTTTGCCTATTTTTTTTCTTCAAGCCAGCCACGTAGTGCAAGTAATCAAAGTTGATTTTTGTAACTTATAATCAAACTTGCGGTACATAAGAAGCTCATCTCTCTGAATAATAAAAAAATTGATCAATAAATTTTTAAAACTTTGTATGAAAACTAATACGTATCTCTCCACTTATTTGTTTATTATGACCTACTTATTTGCCTATCTTGTTTGTCTAATTTTTTATTCAAGGCAACCACCTAGTGCAAGTAATAAGGGTTGATTTTTGTAACTTATAATCAAACTGGTGGTACATAAGAAGTACATCCCTTTGAATAATAAAAAAAATTGATGAGTAAATTTTAAAACGTTGTACGAAAACTATTACGTAACTCACTACTTATTTGTTTGTTATGTCTCACTTATTTGCCTATCTACTTTTTTCTTCAAGCCAGCTACCTAGTGCAAATAATAAGGGTTGATTTTTGTAACTTATAATCAAAATTATGCTACATAAGAAGTGCATTTCTTTGAATAATAAAAAAAAATTGATGAGTAAATTTAAAACTTTGTACGAAAATTAAGATGTAGCTCTCCACTTATTTGCTTATTATGACCCACTTATTTGCCTATCTTGTTTGCCTATTTTTTTTATTTAGGCCAGCCACCTAGTGCAAGTAAAAGTAATAAGGGTTAATTTTTGTAACTTATAATCAAACTTGTGGAATATAAGAAGTGCATCCCTTTGCATAATAATGAAAAAGTGATGAGTAAATTTTAAAACTTTGTACGAAAATTAATACGTAGTTGTCCACTTATTTGTTTATTATGCCCCACTTAATTGCTTATTTTTTTCTTCAAGGCAGCCACTTAGTGAAAGTAATAAGGATTGCTTTTTGTAACTTATAATCAAACTTGTGGTACATATGAAGGGCATTGCAATGGATAATAAATAAAAATTGATCAGTATATTTTAACACTTTGTACGAAAACTAATACTTAGTTCTCCACTTATAGGTTTATTATGTCCCACTTATTTGCCTAACTTTTTCTTCAAGGCACCTACCTAGTGCAAGTAATAAGTGTTGATTTTTGTATCTTATAAACAAACTTGTGGTAAAGTGCATCCATTATTAAAAAAATTGATTAGTAAATTTTAAAACTTTGTACGAAAAGTAATACATAGCTCTCCACTTATTATTTTATTATGCCCTACTTATTTGCCTAATTTTTTTTTTTCTTCAAGGCAGCCACCTAGTGAAAGTAAAAAGGATTGATTTTTGTAACTTATAATCAAACTTGTGGTACATAAGAAGTGCATCCCTTTGGATAATAAATAAAAATTGATCACTATATTTTAACACGTTGTACAAAAACTAATACGTAGCTCTCCAGTTATTTACCTATTTTTTTCTTTAAGGCAGACACCTAGTGAAAGTAATAATGGTTGATTTTTGTAATTTATAATCAAATTTGATCCGTAAGATGTGCATACCTTTGGATAATAAAAAAATATTTTAATAAAGTATAAAATTTTTTACGAAAACTAATACGTAGCTGTCCACTTATTTTTTTATTGTGCTCCACTTATTTGCCCATTTTGTTCTTCAAAGCCACCTAGTAAAAGTAATAAGGGTTGATTTTTGTATACTATAATAGAACTTGTGGTAAATAACAAGTGCATCCCTTTGAAAGAATTGTTTAATAAATTTTAAAACTTTGTACGAAAACCATTACGTAGCTCTCCTTTTATTTGTTTATTATGTCCCACTTATTTGCCTATTTTTGTTTTCTTCAAGGTAGCCCCAAGTGAAAGTATTAAGGATTGATTTTTGTAACTTATAATCAAACTTGTGGTACATAAGAAGTGCATCCCTTTGGATAATAAAAAAATTGTTTAATAAAGTTTAAAACTTTGTACGAAAACTAATACGTAGCTCTCCACGTATTTGTTTATTATGCCCCACTTATTTGCCTATTTTTTTCTTCAAGGCAGTCACCTAGTGATAATAATAAGGGTTGATTTTTGTAACTTATAATCAAACTTGTGGTACATAAGAAGTACGTCCCTTTGCATAATAAAAAAACATTGTTTAATAAATTTTAACACTTTGTACGAAATCTAATACGTAGCTCTCCGTCTATTTGTTTATTATGTCCCACGTATTTGCCTATTTTTTCTTCAAGGCAGCCACCTAATGAAACTAATAAAGGTTGATTTTTTTTAACTTATAATCAATGTTGTGGTAGATAAGAAGTGCAACCCTCTGGAAAATAAAAAAAAATTGTTCGATAAATTTTAAGACTTTATACGAAACCTAATACGTAGCTCTCCACTTATTTTTTTTTATTATGCCCCACTTATTTGTCAATTTTTTTTCTTCAAGGCAACCACCTAGTGAAAGTAATAAGGGTTGATTTTTGTAACTTATAATCAAACTTGTGGTACATAAGAAGTGCATCCCTTTGGATCATTAGAAAAATTTGTTTAATAAAGTTTTAAACTTTGTACCAAAACTAATATGTAGCTCTCCACTTATTTGTTTATTATGTCCCACTTATTTCGCCATTTTTTTCTTCAAGATAGCCATCTAGTGAAAGTAATATGAGTTAATTTTTGTACCTTATAATAAAACTTATGGTACATAAGAAGTGCATGCCTTTGAATACTAAAAAAAATTGGTTAATAAATTTTAAAACTTTGGACGAAAACTAATACGTAGCACTCCACTTATTTATTTATTATGCCCCACTTATTTGCCTATTTTTTTCTTCAAGGCAGCCACCTAGTGAAAGTAATAAGGGTTTATTTTTGTAACTTGTATTCAAAACTTGTGGTACATAAGAAGTGCATTTCTTTGAAAAATAAAAAATTTTGTTTAATAAATATTAAAACTTTGTACTAAAACTAATACGTAGCTCTCCACTTATTTGTTTATTATGCCCCACTTATTTGCCTATTTTTTTCTTCAAGGCAGCCACATAGTGAAAGTAATAAGCGTTCATTTTTGTAGCTTATAATCAAACTTCTGGTACATAATAAGTTCATCCCTTTGGATAAATAAAAAAATTGTTTAATAAATTTTTAAACTTTGTACGAAAACTAATACGTAACTCTCCATTTATTTGTTTATTTTGTTCCACTTATTTGTGCAATTTTTTCTTCCAGGGTTGATTTTTGTAACTGATAATCAAACTTGTGATACATGGTAAGTGCATCCTTTGGATAATAAAAAAAAATTGATCAGTTTATTTTAACACTTTCTACGAAAACTAATATTTAACTTTCAGCTTATTTGTTTATTATGCCCCACGTATTTGCCTATTTTTTACTTCAAGGTAGCCACCTAGTGAAAGTAATAAAGGTTGATTTTTGTAACTTATAATCAAACTTGTGGTACATAAGAAGTGCATCCCTTTGGATAATAAAAAAAATTGTTTAATAAATTTTAAAACTTTGTATGAAAACTAATACGTAGCTCTCCACTTATTTGTTTATTATGCCCCACTTATTTGTCTATTTTTTTCTTCAAGGTAGCTACATAGTCTAAGTGATAAGGGTTGATTTTTGTAACTTATAATCAAATTTGTGGTACATAAGAAGTGCATCCCTTTGAATAATGGATAAGAAATGATCACTATATTTTAACACTTTGTACGAAAACTAATACGTAGCTCTTAACTTATTTGCTTATTTTTTTCTTCAAGGCAGCCACCTAGTGAAGGTAATAAGAGTTGATTTTTGTAACTTATAATCAAACTTTTGATCCATAATAAGTACATCCCATTGGATAATAAAATAAATATTTTAATAAAGTTTACAACTTTGTACGAAAACTAATACGTAGCTCTCCACTTTGTTTTTTTATTATGCCCCACTTATTTGCCGATTTTTTTCTTCAAGGTAGCCACCTAGTAAAAGTAATAAGGGTTGATTTTTGTAACTTATAATCATACTTGTGATACATAGGAAGTCCATCCCTTTTGATAATTAAAAAAAATTGTTTAATAAAGTTTAAAACTTTGTACGAAGACTAATACGTAACTCTCAACTTATTTGTTTATTATGTCCCATTTATTTGCCTATTTTCTCTTCAAGTCAACCACCTAGTGAAAGTAACAAGAGTTAATTTTTGTAACTTCTAATCAAACTTGTGGTACATGAAAAGTGAATGCCTTTGGATAATAAATAAAATTTATCAGTATATTTTAACACTTTGTACGAAAACTAATACGTAACTCTCCACTTATTTGTTTATTATGCCCCACTTAAATGCCTATTTATTTCTTCTCGGCAGCCACCTAGTAGAAGTAACAAGGGTTGATTTTTGTAACTTATAATTAAACTTGTGATATATAAGAAGTGCATCCATTTGGATAACTAAAAAAAATATTTTAATAAAGTTTAAAACTTTGTAAGAAAACTAATACGTAGCTCTCCACTTATTTGTTTATTATGCCCCATTTATTTGCCTATTTTTTTTTTCAAGGTAGCCACCTAGTGAAAGTAATAAGGGTTGATTTTTGTAACTTGTAATCAAACTTTTGATCATAGTAATTGCATCCCTTTGGATAATAAAAAAAAATTGTTCAATAAATTTTGAATCTTTATACGAAAACTAATATGTAGCTCTCCACCTTTTTTTTTATTATGCCCCACTTATTTGTACATTTTGTTTCAAGGCAGTCACCTAGTAAAAGTAATAGGAGTTGATTTTTGTAACTTATAATCAAACTTGTGATACATAAGAAGTGCATCCCTTTGGATAATTAAAAAGAATTGTTTAATAAAGTTTAAAACTTTGTACCAAAACTAATATGTAGCTCTCTACTTATTTTTTTCTTATGTCCCACTTATTTGCCTATTTTTTCTTCAAGGCAGCCACCTAGTGAAAGTAATAGGAGTTAATTTTTGTAACTTATAATCAAACTGCTGGTACATAAGAAGTGAATGCCTTTGGATAATAAATAAAAATTGTTCAGTTTATTTTAACACTTTGTACGAAAACTAATATTTAACTTTCAACTTATTTGTTTATTATGCCCCACGTATTTGCCTGTTTTTTACTTCAAGGTAGCCACCTAGTGAAAGTAATAAAGGTTGATTTTTGTAACTTATAATCAAATTTGTGGTAGATAAGAAGTACATCCCTTTGGATATTAAATAAGAAATTATCACTATATTTTAACACTTTGGACGTAAACTAATACATATCATTCCACTTAATTGCCTATTTTTTTTCTTCAAGGTAGCCACCTAGTGAAAGGAAGAATGTTTGATTTTTGTAACTTATAATCAAAGTTTTGATCCATAAGAAGAGCATCCCTTTGGATAAAAAAAATGTTAATAAAGTTTAAAACTTTGTACGAAAACTATTACGTAGTTGTCCACTTAATTGTTTATTATGCCCCACTTATTTACCCATTTTTTTCTTCAAGGCAGCAACCTAGAAAAAGTAATAAGGGATGATTTTTGTAACTTATGATCAAACTTGTGATACATAAGAAGTGAATCCCTTTGGATAATGAAAAAAAATTGTTTAATAAAGTTTAAAACTTTGTACGAAAACTAATACGTAGCTCTCTACTTATTTGTTTATTATGCCCCACTTATTTGCCTATTTTTTTTTTCTTGAAGGCAGCCACCTAGTGAAAGTTATAAGGGTTGATTTTTGTAACTTATAATCAAATTTGTGGTACATAAGAAGTGCATCCCTTTGGATAATAAATAAGAAGTGATCACTATATTTTAACACTTTGTACGGAAACTAATACATAACTCTCCACTTATTTGCCTATTTTTTTTGTTCAATGCAGTCACCTACTGAAAGTAATAAGGATTGATATTTGTAACTTATAATCAAACTTTTGATCCATAAGAAGTGCATCCCTTTGGATAAGAAAAAAAATATTTTAATAAAGTTTAAAACTTTGTACGAAAACTAATACGCAGCTCTCCACTTATTTTTTTTATTATGCCTCACTTACTTGTCCATTTTTTTCTTCAAGGCAGCAAGCTAGTAAAAGTAATAATGGTTGATTTTTGTTACTTATAATCAAACTAGTGATACATAAGAAGTGCATCCATTTGGATAATTAACATTTTTTTTAATAGTTTAAAACTTTGTATGAAAACTAATTTGTAGCTCTCCACTTATTTGTTTATTATGCCCCACTTATTTGTCTATTTTTTTCTTCAAGACAAGTACCTAGTGAAAGTTATAAGGGTTGATTTTGTAACTTATAATCAAATTTGTGGTATATAAGAAGTGCATCCCTTTGGATAATAAATAAGAATTGATCACTATACAAAAATTAATACGTAACTCTCCACTTATTTTTTTATTAGGCCCCACGTATTTGCCTATCTTTTTCTTAAACGTAACCACCTAGTGAAAGTAATAAGAGTTTATTTTTGTAACTTATAATCAAACTTGTGGTACATAAGAAGTGCATATCTTTGGATAATAAAAAAATTGTTTAATAAATTTTAAAAATTTGTACGAAAACTAATACGTAACTCTCAACTTATTTGTTTATTTATGTCTCACTTATTTGCTTATTTTTTCTTTAAGGCAGCCACCTAGTGAAAGTAATAAGAGTTAATTTTTGTAACTTATAATCAAACTTGTGGTAGAATGCCTTTGGATAATAAATAAAAATCAATGAGTATATTTTAACACTCTGTACGAAAACTAATATGTAACTCTCCACTTATTTGTTTATTATGCACCACATATTTGTCTATTTTTTTCTTCAAGGTAGCCACCTAGTGAAAGTAAGAAGGATTGATTTTTGTAACTTATAATCAAACTTGTGGTACATAAGAAGTGCATCCCTTTGGACAATAAAAAAAATTGTTTAATAAATTTTAAAACTTTATACGAAACTAATATGTAGATCTCCACTTATTTGTTTATTACGCCCCACTTATTTTCCTATTTTTTTCTTCAAGGCAGACCTAGTAAAAGTTATAAGAGTTGATTTTTGTAACTTATAATCAAATTTGTGGTACATAAGAAGTTCATCCCTTTGGATAATAAATAAGAAGCGATCACTATATTTTAAAACTTTGTACGGAAACTAATATGGAGCTGTCCACTTATTTGCCTATTTTTTTCTTCAAGGCCGCCACCTTGTGAAAGTAATATAATCAAACATTTGATCCATAAGAAGTGCAACCCTTGGGATAAGAAAAAAAAATATTTTAATAAACTTTAAAACTTTATAAGAAAACCAATACGTAGTTCTCCACTTGTTTTTTTATTATGCCCCACTTATTTTCCCATTTTTTTCTTCAAGGCAGCCACCTAGTAAAGGTAATAAGGGTTGATTTTTGTAACTTATAATCAAACTTCTGATACATAAAAAGTGCATCCCTTTGGATAATTAAAAAAAATTGTTTAATAAAGTTTAAAACTTTGTACGAAAACTAATACGTAGCTCTCAACTTATTTGTTTATTATGCCGCACATATTTGTCTATTTCTTTCTTCAACTTAGCCACCTAGTGAAAGTAATAAGGGTTGATTTTTGTAACGTATAATCAAATTTGTGGTACATAATAAGTGCATCCCTTTTGATAATAAAAAAAATTGTTTAAAAAATTTTAAAAATTTGTACAAAAACTAATACGTGGCTCTCCACTTATTTGTTCATTTATGTCCCACTTATTTGCCTATTTTTTTCTTTAAAGCAACCACCTAGTGAAAGTAATAAGAGTTAATTCTTGTAACTTATAATCAAACTTGTGGTAGAATGCCTTTGGATAATAAATAAAAATTAATGAGTATATTTTAACACTCTCCACTTATCTGTTTATTATGTCCCACGTATTTGCCTATTTTTTTTCTTCAAGGTAGCCACCTAGTGAAACTAAGAAGGGTTGATTTTTGTAACTTACAATCAAACTTGTGGTACATAAGAAGTGCATCCCTTTGGACAATAAAAAAAATTGTTTAATAAAGTTTAAAACTTTGTACGAAAACTAATATGTAGCTGTCCACTTATTTATTTATTACGCCCACTTATTTTCCTATTTTTTTCTTCAAGGCAGCTACCTAGTGAAAGTTCTAACGGTTGATTTTTGTAACTTATAATCAAATTTGTGTTACATAAGAAGTGCATCCTTTGGATAATAAATAAGAAGTGATCACTATATTTTAACACTTTGTACGCAAACTAATACGTAACTCTCCACTTATTTGCCTATTTTTTTGTTCAATGCAGCCACCTAGTAAAAGTAATAAGGGTCGATTTTTGTAACTTATAATAAAAAATTTGATCCATAAGAAGTAAATCCCTGTGGATAAGAAAAAAAAAATTTAAATAAAGTTTAAAACTTTGTACGAAAACTAATACGTAGCTCTCCACTTATTTGTTTATTATGTCCCACATATTTGTCTACTTTTTTCTTTAAGGTAGCCACCTAGTGAAAGTAAGAAGGGTTGATTTTTGTAACTTATAATCAAATTTGTGGTACATAAGATGCGCATCCCTTTGGAAAATAAAAAAAATTGTTTAATAAAGTTTAAAACTTTGTACGAAAACTAATATGTAGTTGTCCACTTATTTATTTATTACGCCCCACTTATTTGCCTATTTTTTTCTTCAAGGCAGCCACCTAGTAAAAGTTATAAGGGTTAATTTTTGTAACTTATAATCAAATTTGTGGTACATAAGAAGTGCATCGCTTTGAATAATAAATAAGAAGCGATCACTATATTTTAAAACTTTGTACGGAAACTAATATGAAGCTCTCCACTTATTTGCCTATCTTTTTCTTCAAAGACAGCCACCTTGTGAAATTAATATAATAAACTTTTGATCCATAAGAAGTGCAACCCTTTGGATAA
>Ga0209589_1000368_pt1 | contig 60305 bp, 28 predicted proteins | sample CowpeawhiteBW_FD_187525 | JGI IMG/M metagenome (GOLD analysis project Ga0209589, IMG submission 187525) | Root nodule microbial communities of legume samples collected from California USA - Cow pea white BW (SPAdes) (version 2) | ecosystem: Host-associated > Plants > Roots > Nodule | place: USA... | reverse complement strand
TTTAAAAAAATTTATATTTTTTAACTTTTAAAAATAATTTCATTTTTTTAAATTTAAAGTTTTATTATTTTAATTTAAATTATTTTTAAATTTTATTTTTCAATATTTTATTTAGTATTTTTATTATTTGTTTTTTTATTTTTTTAAATTTGTGTTTTAAAAAATAAAATAAGTTAGAAAATATAAATTTTAAAAAGAATTAAAAATATTTAAAATCACTTAATCTTTTTACCTACGGGGTCGACTTCCGGTAATGTTTTTTGATTTCCGGAAGTCGACTTCTGGTAATGATTTTTGACTTCCGGTAATGATTTTTAACTTTCGGTGATATATTTTGACTTTCGGAAGTCGACTTCCGGTGATATAATTTGACTTTCGGAAATCGACTTCCGGTGATATACTTTGACTTTCGGAAGTTATATATTTTGACTTCCGAAAGTATGTTTGGGGGTGTGATGTCCGTGAGTTTCCTTAAATGGTCAAAGGATATTTTGGGTATTTAAATAAATTTTGGAGGTGTAGAAGAAATGCTTGGAGGTGTAGGAAGAAAGACCCCTAAAATCTTGTGCTGTAATTTTAGGACAGATTATAAGTTTGTTCCATTTGTCTTTTTTTTTTCTTAAGATTTTAGTTCATACTTTGTAAAAAACAAGTGATTTCGGTTTCTTTCTTAACTGACATTATATTTAGGGATTTTATCTTTTATATTTGATTACCTAAATAATTTCTTGACGGTACCAAAAGGACAAAGTTAGATGATAATTAAATGGATGAAAAAATAAAATAAACATGTACAGTATTTAAAATTGATTTATTTAAGTTTTCAAGTTCATATTAAATTTGATTATTTTTATATTGAGTTTATATTAATTGTTTTTTAGTACTAAGTATTTTGTATTTTTCAATTGAATATTTGTCATTTAATTTTTTGCATTAAGAGTGTGACGTGATTGTTATCGTGTTTTAATATTTTGCTTATTTTACTTCAAATGTTAAGAAATGTCTAATTTTATATTTGATATAAAATAATATCGTGATTAATATGAAATAGCAAAAAATCTTTATTGCTCTAACTCTATGGTGATCATTAAATATTCTTACGAATATGAAGAGTTTTGTTGAATTTAATTGTTGAAGCAATTATCTATCATTCTCAAGTTCACAACCCCCTCCCAAAATTTACCTACAAAGGACTATCTTAGGTTCAAATAAGAACTTTTGAGTAATAATGATCAAGAATAAATTATAGTTTTAGTCACTATTTACCATGAAATAAATATACTTTTATAAGTTTTTGATAAATAAAAAAAATTCATACATTGATTGTTAATATTATCTTACAAGGGAATATGATGATAGATTATAAAAAATTGTAATCGATAACCAATTAACCAATATTTAATTAATCTGACCGTGAATACGTATAATAATAATAATAAATTAATTTATGAATAATAAATATGTAAAATTATTCGTTCATTGTTTTAATGGGAAAAAATATAATTGATATATTTTTGTATATTTAATTAAGGTAAATTTAAGTATTTTTAATTGAATTCTTATTAACTTTTTTCTTGTTTATTACTCAATATTTTTATATTTTTTCAATTGAACTATTTTTTTTTATTGAATGATACCACTCTTATTTTATTTTGTCATCTTGCTCCCTTGTTTTCATGTACTAAGAGATGTAAAGACTACAATTTAATATCTCAAAACAAATAAATAAGAGAAAATTTCTTCCTTCACCCTCATTGTTTTAAATTTCCCTTGTTGTAATTATTGTTCTGAATTATGTAATCCACATATATTATATATTATAGATTATATAATCTATAATACAAAAATACTTTTAAGATCGTAAAATTCGTAATGCAAATTTATATTTTGGATTGTACTATTCATAATGCAAATTTACATTTTGAATTATACAATCCGTAATACAAAATTATATTACGAATCATAATGTAATTTTACATTACAGATTGTACAATCTGGAATGCATATAGATTATGAAATTTGAAATTTACAATTTACGTATACATTATTGATTTTTTATATTTTTTCTTACACCTTATATTATTATGATATTTTTATTTGTTTTAAATCCTTGTAAATGTTTTTTAGGGTGAATGTGAAAGAAGATGATGAGGTGAAAGTGAAGGTAGAAGAAGAAGATGGAGTGAAGGTGGAGAAAAGCATGGAGTGCAAGGGTAGGAGAAGGAAAAAAGAGAGGGTAAATTTGACATAGGGTGCAGTAAAAAAACATGAGGTGCAAGAAGAAATTCTTCAAACAACGTGAACACATACCCAAATCGGAAAAAAATTTAAATAGCACTTCAATTGAAAGTTATAAAAATGTGAAGTACCCATAAATAAATAAGAAATTAAATAAAAACTTAATTAAAAATACTAAAATTTATAAAGGATTAAAATTTAATTAAACCTATCTTTTAAATTTATCCGATTAAGTTTGTGGAAAAAATAACTATATATTTTCATGCCTTTGCATATTTCTCACTTACTTTCTTTATTTTCTAAAATGAAGAATTATCAAGAATTATAAATTATGTTCTCTACTTTTTTTTTTCTTTCTTTTTTCCTTATTGTATTTTTATCAACCAAAGAAAGTCTAAAAGTTAATATTAGCATAACTTGTGAAATATTTATTTAAAATTTACTTAATGATTTTTAATTGAATGAAGGCGTGAAATAAACTTATATTGACAATAGATAACTTATGCCAATTTAATTAACAATAAACTGTGGTAATTTAATTAATAAGAAATTAAGTAGCTGAGATCTTAAAATACTGATGTGAGATGAATATCACTCAAGTGGTTAATATTTCAACACCGCAACTCACACTTTAGATTTTATATGTTACAAAATTTATTTCTTAAAACATGTACAAATTATATATTTAAATCTTTTCATTAAAATAAGATCAATATTAAATGATTAAATTATATAAGAGAAGAATTAAAGAAGATCATCTCCATATTGGTTGTTCTATTCTGTTTAGGTCAATGGCACGAAACAAATGAATATTTTCTTTATCTTTGAAGTTCTCAAACCATAAGCATTGAAAGAATGTGACAAAGCTGCTAACCCATAACTAAAAACCAATAAATAAACCAGTTAGGTACCTACATTTTAACAACCTATGTTCTCAATTGTTGAAAGATAAACATAAACAAATCACACAAAGCATGCACCATTTGTGCTTGTAAAAAACAAAAAAACATGCATGTTTTGTGACATGTTATATTTTCGTATGCACTTCATTTTCATGTCTTAAAAATAAGGTTTTGAGAGGAACTTTGCATCAGTTGCTCCCTTTAGGGACCTATGAAACATGGGAGGGTTAGTAGTACTGATATGCATGGTTGTTTCATGGATGTTGATACATAGATGGAGTCAAAGAAACAAGAAAGGTCCAAAAACTTGGCCCTTTTTTGGAGCTGCTATTGAACAGTTGATGAACTATGACAGAATGCATGATTGGCTTGTCAATTATTTGTCCAAATCAAAAACTGTTGTGGTTCCTATGCCTTTCACAACTTACACTTACATTGCTGATCCTGCTAATGTAGAACATGTACTTAAGACCAACTTCAATAATTATCCAAAGGTAATTTACATCAAATGTTTGAGTCATACTACTTTTATTATATAGTGCATGCATGCAATGATCATAACCTGTTTTTACATGGTAAATCTTTGAACTCTTACAATAATTGTCTTAAAAATCATATTAGGAATGTTTTTTTATTGTTCAACTATGTAAAAGGATTTTACTTTATCAATTTAGAAGTTTCAACTGTTGGAAATCTAAGTGTGAGTTTAAGTCTCACGTTAGGTGAAAATGAAACAGTAGAGTATCATAAATCTATAAATCCAAAATCTTAAGGTCTTAGGTTGAAAGTGGTGTCAATTCCTAATGTGATTGGTGTCAAGTATCATTGGTGTTGTAATTCCTCAGTTTTTTATGGAAAAGTTTGTGGTTCTGATTGCAGGGTGAAGTGTACCATTCATATATGGAAGTGCTTCTTGGAGATGGGATATTTAATGTTGATGGTGAGAGTTGGAAGAAACAAAGAAAAACTGCAAGCTTAGAGTTTGCATCCAGAAATTTAAGGGAATTTAGCACCAAAGTTTTCAGGGAATATGCCTTGAAACTTTCTGCCATTCTCAGTCATGCATCTATTCTTAACCAAGAAATAGACATGCAGGTGCTGCAACCATTCTTTATGTTCTTAATTTTGTTTTCAAATTATACAAAGTAGGAGATTATGCAGTTGATGATGGTTGAAATGTTAATTACCAGGAACTGTTGATGAGGATGACTTTGGACTCCATATGTAAGGTTGGATTTGGAGTGGAAATTGGAACACTATCTTCCAATTTACCAAAGAATACTTTTGCTGATGCATTTGACACTGCAAATATCATAGTAACACTTCGCTTCATTGATCCACTTTGGAAGATCAAAAAAATTTTAAGTATAGGCTCTGAAGCACAACTTGAGAAGAGTATCAAAGTTGTTGATGATTTCACCTACTCAGTGATTCGGAAAAGGAAGGCAGAGATAGAAGATGTCAGAAAAAGTGGACAACAAAATCAGGTAGTTTTATATCCTAACCACATAGTAAAGATCAAACACAAATTGATTCATGACCTATGTTAAAAAACAGATGAAGCATGATATATTATCAAGATTCATAGAACTAGGAGAAAGCAATGCAACAGACAAGAGTTTGAGAGATATTGTGTTGAACTTTGTGATTGCTGGGAGAGACACAACTGCAACAACCCTGTCATGGGCCATATACATGGTAATGACACATGCTCATGTTGCTGAAAAACTTTACCTGGAGCTGAAACTTTTTGAGGAGAATCATGCAAAAGAACAGAACATTTCCTTGCCTCAATGTGACAAAGAGGACTCAGAATCATTCAATCAAAGAGTAGAGCAATTTTCAAGGCTTTTGAATAAAGATTCACTAGAGAGATTGAACTATCTGCATGCTGTCATAACAGAGACCTTAAGATTGTATCCAGCAGTTCCTCAGGTATGCATTTTCCTACATTGATTTAGTTCTAGGTATGAAAAATCCACAAAAATGTGAGGTAACTTTTTAATTATTGCTCAAACAACAATTTTCCTTTTAATTATTGCTCAAAAACCAAATTACCTCACACTTAAAATGTGTCTTTAAGTTTCTCAATTTTCAGTCTTAATCCCTATATTCTATAAACACAAAGATCTTCATCCTCTCAAGCATCATTGTTGTGTTGTTGTTTTTATCACAATGGTCTAAGTCGGTCACCAAAATAAACCATTGACTTTAATATCACTTACGTATTTCTTTTTTCTAAGGGAGAATTCATAATTCATTACATAAATGTGAGTGGAATCCAACCCACATAAGAATTGACACCAATTTCAATCCAAAACCTTAAACATAAGGTTTACCATCTTTTTCATTATTACTGTGATTTAGACTCACACCCGAATTCTCAACAATCTATTAACAAAACACATTTTTCTCTTGGATTTATCTTATCACAAGCAAAGCATTTTCATGTACTTTTAAAGAGAGGTTGACTTCACTAAGGTTGTTGCTTTAAATGTACTACTTTTTCTTCCATGAACCAGTTTTTTGTGAACATCAGTGTTGAATTGTAGGATCCTAAGGGCATATTAGAGGATGATGTATTGCCAGATGGAACGAAAGTAAAGGCAGGAGGTATGGTAACATATGTTCCATACTCTATGGGAAGGATGGAATATAATTGGGGTCCTGATGCAGCTTCATTTGTCCCTGAGAGATGGTTCAAAGAAGGTGTTCTAAAGAACGAGTCTCCATTCAAATTTACTGCTTTTCAGGTACTTTGTATTTGTATTAGGTTTTACAAAGAGGATTTCACTGGCGAGACACAACACAGTGAGTCCAACCACATAAGATATTGGTTAGAAAATGGTGTCAATGTCTTATGTGGTTGGGCTCAGGTCTCGTTAGTGTTGTGTCTTCCTAGTGAAATTCCTTTGTAAAGTCTAACACTTTGATCTCTTCAAAACTCTGTAATATGATGTGATAACAATCCAAAATTGGTGTTTCATTGTTTTCCTTTGCACCTATAGGCAGGCCCTAGGATATGCCTTGGCAAGGACTCTGCATATCTGCAGATGAGAATGGTGCTAGCTATTTTGTGCAGATTTTACAAGTTCAACTTGGTGCCAGGTCACACAGTTAAATATAGGATGATGACAATATTATCCATGGCTCATGGTTTGAAAGTTACCATACACAAACGTTGTTGACAATATTATCAATATGTGATTGATTAATCATGTGTCACATAATCATAATCATCCTCACATGTTTTTAGCCATTCAATAAATAAATGAGTCAAGTTTTTTTTTTTTTTTTATAATTCAAATTTGTTCTAATTTCTCTAGGAGATTTTCTACATCAACTAAAATTTAAAGGTTAAATATGCTTTTAGTTTGGAATTAGTCAATTTTCAAACTTTAGATCAATTTAGTCCTTCATTTTTCAAAATACGTGGATTTAGTTATTTTAATCAAATTTTATTAAGTTTATTTAACATTTCAAGCGCGTTTCATAATAGTATTTGACTTAAAAACATTAAAACAAAAATTTGTCAAACATTATAAACAACTCAAATATAATCCTGAATTGTGTATGAACTTAAAAAAATTTAATCAAAAGGACTAAATCCACGTATTTCGAAATATGAATGACTAAATTAATTTAAAATTTTAAAATAGACTAATTTCAAAATTTACTAAAAATTAAATGACAAAAACATATTTAACACAAATTTAAATATCCAACCCAACTTGATTCTGATTATTGGGGTATATCCCATTGTGGTTCTCATTGTTACCAAAATGTGAGGATGAACCTCATAATAAGATCATTGGATTTGAAGTGCATACTACTTTTTTGTCATGTGGCCCTTTCAATTTGAATTAAAGTTTTGATATAACAAAAATACTTATCCATTTAAAAGACCCTTATCTTTTAAATAAAAAATCACAAAAAAAAAACGAAATTACTCCTAAAAAATGTAAATAATAAGAAGAAAGTGATAGTTGCTTTTTTGGAGTATGATGATTGGTTTCTGCACCTTTAAACAGCTAGCACTTACCACTTAAATGTTTCGTACCCATTCAACATGTTCTCATGTTCTTCTAAGCATTTCGTCATGCTTCATGCTTGATGATTCCTTTTAGGGTGATGTACGAACGAAACATTACGTAATGAATACATGATGTGCATAAACAAACCATTTTAAACCACGCAATGCCCATTGTTTTTGCTGCATAACCAAGCCATGCATATCTATAGCATATGAAACTGTGACAATGATGCACATGCCCTACACATATCAATTCATTCACGACTACAAAGTTCAAATCTTTAACTAAATCTTACCAAAAATTTATATCACTCAACCTATGTCCTTTTGTGGGCCTCAACCCTCATACCACACAACAATTTTTTATTTTTAAAACATTAATTTCACCTGTGAACTATATAGTTTATAAATATTTTTTTAATCTAGTTGAGTCGGTTTTTCAATTATTTGTTTAAAAAATTATAGAGATGTCAAATTCGGTTGGAACTCATGAGCTAACATGGTCCATTACGGATTCAGGTCGAGTTTGGTTGAAAACTTTTACAAATTTTAGTACAAGTTAATTTTTTACCTGGCCTAAAACCCGACTCATCCATATTGAACCTGTGGTAAGCTGGGTTAGTGATCCAACCCGCAAATAAAGAGTCACACAAGTATTTTTTATTATATTGAGTTTTATATTTGGGTTAAGTTAGGTTATTTTTTTTAGTTAACACATTGATAATCTGTATTTTTGTGAATTTTGTTTGTATTTGGAGTTTATTGAAGTTTATTTAAATTTTAATTATAATTATAATTTAGTTTTTTTTAGACGGAAGAAAAAAAATTATATATTTTTTTCAATTAAACGAGCTAGTGAACTAACCCATTTAACCCACCAATCCATAGTGGACCGGACCGGGTTCAAACTTTTTTGACTCCCTAATAATGAGTCGAGTTGGATTGGTTCACTAAACGACCAATCCGTGGTGGATCGGGTCGAACCGAATTGAATTATCCATTTTGACAACTTTAAAAAATTTAAACTAACCATTATAATAATTAATAATTATAATTAATTATTAATTATAATAATATTAGCATACTGGAACATAAATAATTGTGATATATAAAATTAGTTTCATAAAATGTACATACTTTACCCTTTCTGTACGGGTGAATGAAATATTTTTCTTTGCTGAACTTTTTCCAAAAAAAAAAAAAAATTGTAATTTTAAATATATCTAGATTTAGAAATATCAGTACTGCTTGAATAAATATAAGATTTCATATATGTGAAAACAGTGGGCGATTGATGAAATGTAAAAATAAATAAATGAAAAAAATAAGAAATTGAAACTCTGCTCTAACCTTATCTGTCAATGAATGCGACAGCCTAGTTCGACAGCATTTACAGTTGTTAACAGAATTCTTCAGTACACAAATGAAGAACAATAGATGTTCAGAATTATGCATACACCTAAAGTAAAATAAACTATATAATCCTAAATTCAACTCCAGCTACGATTTCAGAGTATGCTCAGTAAAATAGTTAAGTTAGCATCAAAGTGTACCCCATTTCTATTATTTTGTAAATAATAATAAATTGAAAACATAAATGTGAAAATAACTTTCATCTTTTAAATTTCTCTCTTTCTTTTTTGAGATAAGTCTACGTCTATGCATATTATTAAAAAAAACAACTCTTATTCTTCATATGAAATATAATTATAATCGAACTAAATTAGATTTTTTTAAAAGGGGTGAGATTTTTTAGCTTCCTTTACCCTCTTCGTAAGGAATCACATGGGACCAAAAAATTTAGAGTCTTAACCAAGCAAGCTTTTTTATATATAAAAGGAGAATAATCTTTTAATAATTAAATTTTGACAATTTATTCTTATAATCTGAGATGATATCTTTTAGATAATTTATTATTTTTTATGGGTTAAATATGTTTTTGGTCCTTCAAGTTTCACTAAATTTTGGAATTAGTCCATTTTGGAAACTTTATATCAATTTAGTCCTTCATCTTTAAAAATGTATGGATTTAGTTCTTACCAAATTTTGTTAAGTTTATTTGACATTTTAAATGCATTTTATGATAATATTTGAATTAACATTGAAGCAAAAATGTGTCAAACAGTGTAAACAATTCAAATACTATCATGAGATGCGCTTGAAACGTCAAATAAACTTAATAAAATTTGGTTAAAATGACTAAATTCATGCATTTTTTAGAGATGAATGACTAAATTGATCAAAAATTTTGAAGAGTGACTAATTCTAAAATTTCACTAAAATGTAAGAGACAAAAACATATTTAACTCATTTTTTTTTTCTTCTGTATCTCAAAACCATTTAAAAATGTTACATCAAACTATAAAGAAATATCAAAATTTAGTTATTAAAATATGATTGTCTTCGCTAAAACACAAAATTTGTATTTCATAAGCAAATTCTTTTTTGAAAAAAAGACAACAAATGCTACCCTTTCATTCAAGCACCGATACTTAACCAACCAAGCAGGAGAACTAGATCCTGTAATTTCGGTAGAGATCATAGTTAGTGTCGCATCTAACGCACTTTTTGTTTGTAAAATGATGAAAAGCACTTATGCTTGCGTGTGTTACTGTAATAGTTATTTCTTTTTGTTCATTACTGATCCCCATGTTCTTTATAGTATTGGATTTTGATGTGTGATTGAATTCAAGACAGGTCCTCAATGTCCAAGACTTTTTCAACCCTTTCAATCTTATTCTTAATGTATGGTCAAATACTCTTGATGACAACAAAATAAGTCAAACATCACTCTCTTTTGGCTGATCCAATTACATGTTCAGATATTGGGGACATCCATTAATGTTTGAGCTAATTAAGAAATCATGATTTTTTGTATAATGAAAACGTGACCTAGGTACATATTCATTCATCCCACTTTTCTTTCTTTTCTTGCCATCCACAAATCTCATTTTACTTCCCCCACATTTTTTTGAAGTTTGGAATTGGATCACAGCTAGGTGAAAAGTGGTTGAAATCTTCATTAAAATTCACAATTTTAATATGTTTTCAATTTTTTTATTCATGATATATGAGTTGCTAGGTAGGATTTATCGAAAAATTTGATAAAAAAAATAATAACAACTACCAAAAAAAGTAATAATAATAATTACAAAAGATAATACCAATATTTTTAACATAAAAAAACATTTTCGATATAAGAAGTACAAATTTACACACATAAATGAATAAATCAAGCTTCACTAAAATCAAATGAGTATTAGAGATTCAATAAAAAATCATAAACAATTGCTTATTAATCACCTAATATATCAAAACTGTTATAAAATAATTGAGAGAAAGAAAATAGAGAGTAGAGACTGATTTTCTGTCATTTATCAGTAGGAGAAGTCCCTATTTATAGATACAAAAGGCAACCCAAGGATACAACTCAATGGTTACAATACTAATGATAACATCAATAATATCAATAACAATCAATCATAAGTAACTGATAGCAACTCAAGACATCTAAGAATAGATGTAAAAAAAGAGCAACAATGTTAGACGAATTTCTCTAATCTCAGACATCTAATTTACCATCCTAATAATCAAAATAAATTTAGTCTAATAAGCAAAAATCACAATTTTATTGAGTGCGTATTTGGTTATGCGTCAAATTGATATAAAATTGATTTTTTAACGCAGAATCAGTACGTGTTTGGTTTCCAAAATCAATTAAAGGATACAAAATTCACGTTGAATGAGAAGTAACTAATTCTTGTTTCTGCGCTGGAATCAATTCTCCAACATTAAACCAAACACATGCTAATACTACTCGATGAATATGCCAACAAATTTTGTCTTTCTTTCTTGTACTCGCAGCTCATTTAAAAAAAAACAACGTATAGGACAGGTAACAAAAGAATTGACATGATGTAAACCAATGAGGTATACTTGAATGACAGCATCCAATAACCAACGGTTATACTCAGCTGATTCGACATGAGACTAACACCACTAGAAATATGGTTTAAGATATTAACTAATGCATTACAGCTTCATAAGTAGGAGTGAAAGAACAATAGTAGATGAAACAGAAACCTAAGTGTCTGTGAAGCCACTGTCATTAAAAATTCTTAAGGTTAAACACTACCACAAGTATCATAAGCAATTATTAATCACAGTTACTCACCTAACAACAACAACAAACACGAACCATTAATGAGTAAAAAGTAAGTGGCCTAATTATCCTCTCTTTCCCCCCAAGCAACCAGCACTAGAAGAAGCTATAACTCTTCCTTATTGGTGCCAAAAACCTACCAATAATATTGTCCCTATCATATTGCTGCATTCCCTCACCAATCTTCGACATGAGATTCAAAATAGTAACATGTCACCACCAAAACTTCTGTCACCTAAGTTAGGCCTGTCAATTTAGGTTAGAGCGGTCCATCTGGGTTCACTCATTTTCATGCACACAACACAATGCAATTTAGGTTAGTATATTTTTAATAGTAAAATCAAAATATAGGCTGTCATTTATACTACAAAATAACAAAACATAATCCATAATGTTAGAAATATAATAGTCTAAACTTAGTATATGTTATAAGCCCATGTCTATTTATTAACTGGTGTCATATCCTAAGGTTTTAAACATGAATCGAACTTGATATGTTCGATAGTGATCTTTGGGTTGCAATTATAAAGACAGAGTGTAACTTTAGTTGACTTCTGTGTGTGGGTTCGCATAAATGTATTGCATCACTGAAATCTGATTTAATTACAAATAGACATGAGACATTGCCCGTCTGGTATAATAAATTATCTAATTTATTATAAAATGAAATATACACAGGGAATTAAATCTAAATCCTAATCATCAATTTGAAGGATCTTTTTAGGGATACTATGAAAGAATGAAACTAATGAGATATGAACATCAAGAGAACTTTCGATTAAAACTTTTAAGTTAACGGGTTGATTAGTATTTTATCGAGACTACTTTCAATTAAAACTTTTAAATTAACGGGGTTTATCGGTTTTTATTGTTCGATTCTTTCATTTTTTATTTCTTATCTATCTTTCCATTAATTTTGAGTCTTTTTATATTGACACTTTTTTTTTGGGTTAACTCTGAGTATCCCTACTTGTACCATTTTATATTCAAATATTTAAAAATAATTCATAAAAGAATAATTAACGATCCCTACTTATATTATTTTATATTCAAATATTTAAGAATAATTCATAAAAGAATAGTTAACGATTATGATTTGTTTCAAGTTTATTTTTCAATTTTTTAATAAAAAGAAAAGGGAGAAATATTCTCAAAAACTTCGTATTTATATTTTTATTGACATCATGACCGAGTGATAAAATGATAAAATAAGGGAGTACAAATCTTTTTTTTCAGTTCAAATTCATGTGTTGCCTGATGAATAAGAAACTGAAAATGAAAGATTATTACTCATCACTGTTTCATCGGAAAAACTTTCGATACAAAAACCTTCTAAACCGACCATCAATACAACTTCAGCTCTGATATTCTGATATCATTTCAGATCTTTCAAAGGAAAAATCACTTAAAAAATATAACACTAATAAAACATCACCTTTGAGAAAATTTGGGATATAGATTTGAGTTTAATCTTCGGGAGTTAATTTACTCGTTTTTGACAATTCCTAAATCGTAATAATGCTTAACTAATCGATAGTTTTCGTTTCAATTCAGTGTCATTTTCAAGTAAAGAAAGAAGAAACGGGACAGGTGATTGGAATTGGCGTTGGATTCATTCACCTCAAACAAAGTCACAACCATGAATAGAACATTCATGTCAACTACATGCCCACTTTACACAACAACAATACTTTTATATATATAATTAAGATTGAATCAATCTGAATTCACAAAGTTATGGCCAATGGTTTGGTTTTGTTTGGGCGACCACATGAGAAACAATCGAAGTCAGCTATTACTAGGTGTGTCAGCATCGATGGATACCATGATGTGGATCAGCATGCACAAGAGTAGAACTCAACCAGCTCATCCATGGACCCCAACTGGGTCTCTTCGCTCTCAAGCATCCACAGCAAGTGCTCGAACAGCACCACCTCACACGACACCACCATCCCATCATCACGAGACGAACAAGACTTATCCACTAGCTCCTGAAACACAGGGTGGTCGATCACTTCGGAGTTTACGAGGTAGCGCCTCCTAGATTTCCCAACATAAACAGCATGAAGCTCTTGTTCATGTGCATGTTCCTTGGATGAAGAGGATGCTCCGGTGGCTCCTTTGCTGGAGGAGACACAGCTGTTGCTGCGGCTGAGCTTGGTCAACGAGGGCCATCTCTTGATCGCTGACTTCAGCTTTGTAAGTTTTCCCACTTTGGCCATGTTGCAAAGGTGTTTGATGAAATGCCTCAACGAGATGAAAAGAGAGAGAGAGAGAGGTGTGTTGGTGTGGTGAGTGATGGGAAGGTGTGAGGGAAGGAAGGTTCAGTTATAAAGGAGGGGTTGGGTGGTGGGGAATTGAGGGAAGGCTATGGTGAATGATGCGATGAGAAGGGTTTAAACACGTGCATGGCCCACAGTTTAGGACACAGCTAAGAATGAGATATTTGGTGGAGAATTGGAAAACCCAGTTGCCCTTTTGTTTGGCCTCTAGTGAGGTGTTTGGGATTTGTAACCTCTGCAAAATGACAAATTCCTTTGCCTCTTCCTCTTTTCCATGCATGCCCTCTTTTTTTTCTGGACCATCACATTTTTCACTTTTCCTCTCTTACCATTCTTTTAGTAAGAGAAACTATTTTATGGACTCACACCACCTGCTCTATATTTATGTTCACAGTTTCTGATCAATTTTTTTCTGACAGATAACCGAGTTCAGCTAATCTTTTAAATTAAAAAATTAAACCAATAATGCAGTTCCTAAGGTAAAAATAAAATCACTATCTTTGTTTTATAAGATCAATTAAAACTGCCTTTATGATTGTATTGTTGTTACAACGTTTCAATCTGATAAATATATATTTTCAGTAACTGCTGAATGATGTAGTTGTCCAAAACTGTTGTGATGTATCATGTTTGCTACATGGGGGGTTAATTATAGGTTCAGTTGGAAATGGTTGTGGACAAGAAAAATAAACCTCCAACTCTAGGTAACTTTTAAAGAGGCTTAGGAATTAAGAATATAATATTAACAAAACTGAAAAATATTATGAATTGAGCAACTAATACCTTCCTTAATGAGTTTATTTTCAGGAAAGTTGTTAGACTTAACAATTTCAGGTTTGTCCATTATTATTATAATAATAATAAAATAATAATAGTATCAATATCCAGGCTCCAGAGGTATGCAATCAAGTATACATCAACAACCATTTGTTGTAAAGCAACCTAGAAAGTCATAGCACTATAACCTTACAATATAGGAATCTTTATTATTATATTACAGAAATGAAAAGAGATGATAATAATGAGGATATTTGTAGGGTATGAAAAAAAAAATTCTTTTAGGTGGTTGGATTGGACATGATATTTTGTTTCTGTTTGTTGTTCTAAAAGCCTTGGAAATACATTAGAACAACATGAGTTTGATGAAAAAAAGAATTAGAAAGACCACCGAGGAACAGAGTTAATGAGTGTGATTGCGTGTTGGATTTGAACTGAAAAACAAGGTATATATGTTGGTTTTGTTGTTTTTGTTTGCTAATGGCATCATAGCATGCAATCATAAACAGCAACAAATTAAGGTGTTGGTTGGTTAGCAAGCCAGCAAGGATCCCATCAGTGAAAAGCACTCAAACTAAGCAAATTCATCTACCTCCTCACAAACTACAAAGTGTTGGTGCCCACATCCTTGTCCTTTTTATGCATACACTTTACTAGCTTTCTTTGGTACAGAGGTACCATTAGCAAGGTTCTAAATGCATATGGGGCCTAGGAACCTCATCTAACAGAGCACTGAAAACTCCAATTATATGCTTTGTCTATTTCTTCAAACTTCAATTTCAAGGACAGTAATGAAATTTCTTAGCAAAAGTGAAGAACTTCTCTTGTATGAAGATGAATTTTTTGTATACCAGAACTTCTGATATTTATGTGAGTTCCCTGTAATTCAGATTCTGACAATTAAAGTTCACAATTAATAACAGTAATCTTTGTAAAAAAAATTTGCATACCTTATTCATGAAAACAATGAAACACTAGCATATGATGAGTTTCTGAATAGGAAACATAAATTAGGATGCCTCATGGGTCATATGTGTGAGTAATGTTTGTGGTCCAACACTAGTGTGAATCATAGATCACAAGAGCCTTAGCAGAGGCCAAATTCATGTATATTTCACATACAACCCAGTGGTCCAATAGTCCCTATTCCCACTTCTCATGCTGATGCTTCTTGTTGCTGACACCACCTTCAATTCAACCCTAGCATTTTCATCCAACGTTTTTATTTCAATGGACACCTTGTTTTTTCCGTTCTTGCAAAAGGTGATGATTGTACCAGCAAGTTTAAAATGTTCCATCTTAATTATCAGAATCAAATTTGTTTTTATCATTGGCTTCTCTTACTGTTATTTGTTAGGCCAATCCAAAATGTTTTTCTCATTGGCTTCTCTTACTGTTATTTGTTAGGCCAATCCAAAATGGTAACAAAATGTTAGAGATCCCACGTCGACTATAAATAACGCAATTTTATTGTATATAAGATGGTACAAACCTATCTTATAAATTGATTTTGTAAGGTTGAGTTAGACTTAAAATCCAGTTTTAAGATTATATCAATATTATGAATTAAAGTTTATCTTAGCAAAATTTGTTGTTTACTCAACTTATTGTATCACTTGCTATCCGGTTGCAATCGGACCATCCATTAATATCTAGTATCATCCTTAAGATATATATACATACCTCAGCAGCACGAGGGGGTGTGTTGGAGGTTTGATCTTGGATACATTTATGAGAAACTAAAGAGACTGAATTAGAGAATGTATTATGTTTCTTTTGGCATTGAAAAAATGAAAAATGTGTACATGATTTCTTTTGCCTTCTTGTAATGTTGTTTGTATAAATCATGGTTATATCCAAAAAAATCTGACAAGCTAACATCGCTATGTTGGTATTTCAGAAAATTAGTCCCCTCTTCCCTTAATATGATGGTTTTATAAATAAAATGGTCCAAAATGTTTTGAACAAAAGATTTATTAACTGATCATGTGCTTCAGAAGACTGGGATGGTATCCAAGACAAGATTAGTTTTAGGGGCCTGGACCATCTTCTATAATAAGAAAAATGCATTAAATTTGAAGATCTCATTAGGATTTGCATAGTCTAAATCATGTGCCACCAAATTATGTAACAATACAAAATGTCAAAATCATTGTCAGTTCAACCAGAACAGAACAGAGCGCATTAAACAATTTAATAAACACAGAATAAATGCTGTTTGAGAAATAGTAACCAGACATATATCAAACACTTAGGTAGTGATTTTGTTTTCTCATGTAGCATAACCTAAGTTAAGAGCCACAATATTTAACGACAAAAAGGTATGCCTTTTGCTGTATCTTTCCTCTTTATTGAGGATAACTCGAATGTTTTTTTCTCTTTTTTGACTGTAACTTTTCAATGTACACGTAAGTGAATACTTTGATTCATACTTTATATGCTGTGAGTGAAATAATAAAAAAGAATGTGTTGATCACATCTAGGTATGCTACTATGCTAGTTATAAAGCATGTGCCATGAATATATAAATATATAAAGGTCATGTTAGTTCAACTATTATTGACCAGAGCATATAAAAAGAGTCTTAGGATGTTAAACAGAGCATATATTCTGTTTGGGAACTGATTAGTATAGACAAAACATCAAACACTTTCTGGACAAGTGATTCTGAAGGATATATTTTAGGGGCAAATCTTGCTCCCTTGATATGTTCAGGAAGTCAACAACAAGTTTTTTCTGCCCTAATGTTTTTATGTGATTAAAATGTCCATTGCATTTTCTTTTTCCTTTTTCTCCACAATGATTCTTTCTTTGAATTTGACAATGTTACTGGACAAAACATTCATAGGACATTTTAGCCTAACCTATATAATTTCTAAAATGTAGGACAAGGAGAGACATATCATATTGGATTATTATGAATTATTTAAATTCACAATTAAAATTTATGTATTCAAAAGCATATTATCACTTAATACAAGAATGAAGTTATTCACAATTAAAACTCCTTTTGGTACATGAAAGTTTATTCAATTTAACTTCAACATGCATATTTATAAATTTGCAAAAAAATAGAGGTGTCATTAACAAAGTAACACCATTTAATTTAATGAAATAGAACTAATTAAAATATTTTGGTTCCTATGAAATAAAAATGTTTCAAATTTGATTATTGTAAAAAATAAACATTCTTAAAAATTAAAACTTATTATTCTTAGTCCATTCAAATTTTTGTTCTATTCTAAGTACAATACATTTTTTATTTTAACCTTCTAAATTTTGTTTTAATGTAAATAAATAATATTTATTTTAAAAATTCTAAAAAGCTTATAACTAAACTGTAATAACTTTGTACCTTAGAGAGTGTGTAAAAGAATCATTGATTTTGGCTGAACATTCATTCATCAACAACAAATGTCACATGATAATATGGATAAAAGAAAAATTTTATTTTTTTAAGAGAAAAATATTAAAACTGTTTTTTTATAAAGACTAAAATCAAAATTCATTAATTTCACTAATATATTAAAATGTATACTTTCAAATATGATTTATGTCTTAAATTATACATTTTAAACCATATTTTTTTATTTCAAAATATAAAAATTATACTTTAGCAATGTCTCTGCTATGGTAAAGTGAAAGATCTTTCACTAATTGAGAGACAAAGCTCCAAATTGTACATTACATATTAGCCATAACAGCTTTCAGTTTCTTGATGCACCTCCATATGTTTGTTCCTGTACCCTATAGAAATTTTCTATTTTTATTTTTTAGATTGTGTAGTCTGAAAGTTGTTTTCAACTTCTTAATTATACTATTTACAAATTATTTTAAGAAAATAATTTTTACATTGTGTAACTAAAAAATTAAAAATAATTTTCAGAATGTATAGTTTAGAAAGTCAAAAAATACTTTTGGATTCTACTATCCAAAAATTATTTTTAGTTTATGTATTGAACCATTCAAAAGTTTTTTTTTTTTAAAAAAAACCATGACTTTCGAATCATGCCGTTCAAAAATTAATTTTAAGTTTCAGATTCTGTATTCTGAAAATCATGAAAATCAAGTGCAAAATTGGAATTTTCCTGATTTTGTGATATAGGGAGAAATACATAGTGGTGCACGGCCAGGTTTTTATCTGGACACATAAAGGCCCAAATTTTGGGACCTTTCTTATTTCTTTGCATTTGTGTATGAAACGATTATGCATATCACTATTAATGAATTCAATTTTTTTATTGATTTTTTAATGAACATTTAAAATATACTGTATTATTATTTTAAATATTTTTTAATATATTTTAAAATATTAAAATTAGTGATAAATTAGTGTATTATAAAGGTAGAACAACAACAAAAATCCAAATTCTTCGATACTAACATTTCCATGTTGCTTGCCTCCTTAAAAGGATAACTAAGATCATTTTCAAGAGAGTTTAAAGTTATACTATTTTAATAGGCTTACACAGGATTTTAAGTCTCACAAAATGAAAGTTTTTTTTTATTTTGATTCATGTAAAAAATGTTTTTACTTTTTCTAAAAGTGAAAATTATCATTTTTATTTGTGTGTTGGAAAAAAAAGTTAAGTGATTATTTTAAGTAATAAACTGCTAATGTTATGATGCAATTTTAGTAGTAGCATTAACATCTTTAAAAAGATGCGTTATTGAGTGAGTGTTTATGTATCTTTGTATTAATATTAATTAAGAAAGGATAAGAGGCAATTAAAACACCGACAACAAACTTGTTTATTTTAGGCCTGATTTACATAATTTGGATTTTTTCTGTATTATTCTTCTATTATGTTTCTATAATATATTGGTTATAATTAATTTTAATATTTTAAAATATATTAAAAAAATATTTAAAATATTAATACAATATATTTAATATAAAAGAATTTTAGTAAAGAATATCAACTCTAATTTATACCACTTTTAAATTGTTTCTGTAACATCCCATTTAATTAATAATCTTAATTAAAGTAAACATCACACAGGATAACATAGTACTGCATAACATAGTACTGCAGTTCTTGACAACACGCGTGGGGTTTTTCCATTTCATTTTTTTTTACCGAAATCGGTAAAAAAAAATGGAATCAAATCACATCATCTCTATAATAAGTGAATGCCCTTTTTTCTCCTAAAGTTGTCGGAATTATTCGTAATAAGATATTGGCTACAATTGAAAAGGTCTTATCAATAAAATTTTCATTTATCCGAGATATAGGCATAAGTAGAAATCCATTCTATAATTTAATTAATCATGGTGTGAGAAATCAATCCCACAAATAAAGGAATTGTACAATTATAAACACTACTCTTTACAATATTCAAGCCACACAACGATGCCACAACAAAACAAGATACAAAGTTCAACAGTAATCAAATTGAAATTTAAAAGACAAGCTAATACATGGGCCATAGCCCTATAATAAAGCCCAAAACAATAGAATTCAGCACATGTGGGCGACGCAGCGGAACCATCACCTCCCTGTTGACCACAGACGTTTCTCGCATCTGTTCACATCAATAAATTGATGATCATCGCAAAAAGAGAAAACCACACATACAGGACATACAACAAACAACAAAAGGGTAAACTAGAGCCGGAAAATAGTTCATTAAGCAGTTACATACAATTTCATAGTTCAAGATACATATGTCAACCCATCATGTTATGACTTGCAAACAATACACCAAGACTTAGACACGACTCATCCAGATACATATAAATTAGTTGGATTTAGCAGATGCTTACACTTGTGATGGATTCTTTGCTCTACCGAGCTGCTCACCCCCGAGCTAAGTGTTACAATGTCTCAACCCCACACACAAGGTTAGTCCTCAATGGGTTTCGAGCCTCCTGCTACTCTCACCATAGGAGTCAGTCTGCTCTATGTGAGACTAACTGACTCCTTAGAGCATTAGGATGCAACCTTACCTTGAATCCTTACTAAATGATATAGATGGGGCACCACCATGAACTCCCACTAACAGGGGTCATGGAATTACGTCCCGACCACTGAGGCACCACCATGAGATCTCACCTAGAGACTCATGAAATTACGTCCTAACCAATGAGGCACCACCACGAAACTATTGTGAAATTACGTCCTAACCCAACCAAAACCATGATTCCAACCATCAATGTAACATTATTGCTCATACCGAATTCATGACCACATATATAACCAACCATTCATGTATATTCCATACCCAGATCATGCTAAACTCATCATTCACCACCCATAAACCATCTTTACTCATGCATATTCACTCATCTCATGCTTTAACATAGCAATCCAAATTAACAACACATTATGCAAACGATTTTGAGATTTTAGAAATAAATCTACAGCTTGTGTAAAGCTCTAAAATTTGTGTATTCATATTCAAATTTAATATGATTAAATCAAGAACCAAATGAAACAAGAAAAACTTAATTGAATAACTACAAAGAAAGTTGTACACCAAACAAGCAACAAAGGTCAATGCTATCAACAACCAAACTATAGTGATCTTGTGATAAAAATTGCTCTCATTACAGAGCTCCGATTAAAGATCCTACCCGTCAAAGTCAAGAATTATGTGTTAAGGATCAACTGTTAAAATATCAGCTTGATCCAACGGTTACCGAAGTAGTAACTTTCATTTTACGAAAAGTGTGCAGTGTTGTCAACAATCAAACTATAGTGACCTTGCGATAAAAACTGTTCTCACTACAGAGCTCCGATTAAAAATTTGACCGGTTAAAGTCAAGAATTATGTGTTAAGGATCAGCTGTTAAAATTTCAGCTTGATCCAACGGTTAACGTAATATAAATCTTCATTTTACGAAAAGTGTGCAATGTAGAAAAAAAGAGTAGTGTCACATCAATCAAACATATTCGCACACCATACATTTTTATTCGACCAACAGCCTCATTCAAGCATCACAGCCATATCAACAGACCAAAAAATCGGCAAAATAACTTTAAAAAAAACATAAATCCTAGCTTCCCTTACCTGGAAAAAGCTAGGAGAATATCCCGACACCCAAGCAAGTGAGTCTACCAATCACGGAGCAGATTCACGAGCTGTAAAACAGTGGAATAGATTCAAAATAGGTTACCAAACCCTAGTTAGAATCATGATGATAGAGCTATGAATGAAAAAGGTATGTGGGAGAATCAACTTACATGAAGAATGGAGTTGAGCTAACGCGAAGAAGGGTAAAACCCAAACCCTAGCAGAACTTCTGAGAAAAGGGAAGAATGAGAGCACGATTTTGAGAAATGAGTGCAGAATGAGGGACATTGCCTGCTTTAGGGTCTTGACATCCTATAGATCCGTCTTTAAACCCAACTAATTAAGAATAACCCTTAAAAATAAGAGCAGAAAATAATTGAGCCTTACAGTTTTGCACTCTTTCAACGTTTTCATGGTTAGTAAACTCGAAATATTAAGAAAAGCTTCATTTTCGTAGAATTAACCAATTTGATAAAATGCTAACGAAGGAGTGGAACTAAAAAGGTAAGTATGATCATAATAGAGACAAAACTTCGTGAAATATTTTTGAAAATAAAATGCATGGAGAACTAAATGTGATTTTGACACGTAAGAGAGAGAAAGGGCATTCACTTTCCACAACTGTCCAGAGAATTCCACGTGTGAGCGAAGAGATGTTTCCAGAAGATGTGGAACAAATTACTCTAGACCTTTCTTAACTCTTCGCAAACTTCTTCTATTTATATTTTCTGCACAACTCTTATAATCAATCATCACTAAACTAACTCAATCTGAACAAAAATCCTTTCTAGATTCTCGGCGAGCACAAACTAAGGTTGGTAAGTTCTATGATGTTTTTTCCCTTTTGCATGTTTATGTTGTATTTATTTGGTGAGTTGTCATGGTATGCCAAGTTTCGTCCTTTTTGACTGATTCTTGTTGGAGATGAATTCAGAATCCGAGTTTTCGCGGGTTGCATTGGCGTGTGAGAATTGAAGATGAGCAGGATCGGTGATTGGTTAAACGTGGATTTGGCGGCTGCAGTGAACAACCTCTTCAATATTCCTGAAACCATGGAAAAGTTTATGTTTATCCCTTCTTCTGGTGGGCATGAGCAGCATGAGAGCAGAGGGGTTTCTAGCATGATTCCAGTGGACATTTTGGAGACTCCGAAGGAATTTATATTCTTCATGGATGTTCCTGGTCTCTCCAAGTCTGAAATTCAGGTGACAGTTGAAGATGGGAACACAGTTGTGATACGAAGCAATGGGAAGAGGAAACGGCACGATGGAGATGATGAAGGGTGCAAGTATCTCAGGCTGGAGAGGAGAGGGTCTCAGAATTTGCTGAGGAAGTTCCGTTTGCCTCAGAATGCCGATGTGTCGGCAATAACAGCGAAATGCGAAAATGGGGTTCTCACTGTAGTTGTTGGGAAGCACCCTCCTCCAAAATCCAAATCTGTTCAAGTTGCTATTGCTTGAGTTCAGGGATTCTCAGTTTTCATTTGTTATTTTGCTTATAACCCAAAATTAGGTGCGGTGTAAATCGTCTTAGCAGTGTTTATGTGTTCTTGCATAGTGTAATGAAATTTGATCAATGGTGAATCCTCTTCAAACACTTCAAAAGTACCACTTCAGGAATGAAGATAGAGAATGTGGAATTTTACAACTTTGTTCTCACTTTACATTGTTTTCACTCTGTAGGTGAAGATCTTAGTGTTCATGTGGAACATTGCATTAAGATGTGTTTTTTAATATTTTGGTGTCTAGAATCATTAAAGAGCACTTAGAAAAAAACTATATGCAAATTCGTCAAAATCAAATCAGTATAAAATTGGACATTGAAAGGAAAACGGCAATTTAAACCGAGATGAGAGAAACGTCCAAATAAAGAGATTGATACAGGGCCACTAAATTAAACAGGCCACAAGCAATACAATTTAGAAGCAATCAAAACTGATAGAATACAAGAATAACATGGTGATACTACCTAGCCTGATATGGAATTTCTCAAAATTGTTATAAGGAAACTGTTGATGCATTCTCAAAATCTGGTCATAGCCAACTGTTGTCTCGGTCAATGCAGCTGATTACTTTTTTCTTTTCTTAGATTTGTTTGACTTGTTTTTCTTAGGGGAAGCTTTTTTCTCAGTGTGGTCGTCATCTTCCATTAGATGCTCAAACTCTTCATAACTTGCAAATGGAGACACGCCTTTCTTACCACCACTTTTATGTTTTCGTTTTCTTCTGCCAACTTCCTCTTCATCACCATCAGAGCCATCATCAACATCTCCAATCTGAATATCATCAATGCCATCATCATCATCACTGCCAACATCGTCAATTGGAGCATCAGCCTCTTCCTCCCCTATATCAGAGGGTATATCCATATCCATATCCACCTCACCGTCACTAACATCACCAATCAAGTCCTCATCGTCCTCACCGGCAACTTCATCCAAATCATCATAATCATAGTCAGTGTCTGGTCCCAAAGATGGATCAGTAGAATCCAACAGATTCTCTATCTCTTCATTATCACTCTCATCCCCACCATCAACCTCACCATCATCAATATCAAACAACTCCTCAGCTGCCTCCTCATCAGCTGACTTCTTTTTCTTTTTCTTCGATTTAGTGGAGCTCATTTTGTTTGTGTAGAACTTGTGGAAGACAAGATCCTCTGGGGGCACATCTGCCTCCGCTAGTGAAAGAATTTCTGCCCCAATCAATTGGTTGTTGACATCCATCTGCAAAATAGAGAAACAAGTTAACATGCTGAATCAGGAGGCTGGATAAGAGAATGGGACATTACGAGATTGAAAAGTCTACGCTTTTACCTGCTTGGCAGGTTCAATCTGAGAACCACCATGCCATGTGCTTTGCTTGGCTTTTTTCTCCATGAATTTGTCTAGGAAAGCTGTCATGGAGAGATCATTTAATGGATTTCCATTATACACAATATTGGCACCGGAAAGAAGAGTTTTTGCCATGGTAGAAACTGAAGGGTGTGCATGTGAAGCAAGCACCATTAACTCCCACCAACTTACATGGTCTGCATTGCTGTTTGGAGAAGATGAACAAGAAAATAAAAATCACAAATAAAGATCTAACTCTACCAAAGTGAGAAAATTAACTTTAGAAAATAGAAGGTATTCACCACTGATAAAAAAATAATGGTTAAGGTTTTGATACAATATTAATACATGCTTCGCAATCTCTAAAGATGCTGCCTTTTTCAATGGTCAGTTCTAAGAAGATTTTATCTTTTCATTGTAAGAGTTCCACATGAAATTGCTTTGAGCAAACAATGGCAAAAAATATTGCATATATTAATATCTGAAATGACGACTAGTGTGATAGAAAAATCAAATAAGTACCAGTACGAAGGCTCTCTGTGTCGTGGATCGTAGCCTCCACGAAGGTTCTCAGCAGATAATTGTGACTGTTGACTTTCACTATTAGATACAGATTTTGATTTTTTTGATTCCTTATGAACAGTTTCATCCTTTGCAAGAAGAAATCCCGCATCCTCTGAACCATCATCATCATCATCAGAATCATCATCTTCAGAAGCTGCAGGAAGATCATCTTCACTCTCTGAAGAACTGGCATCAGCATTGGGGTCCTCGCCATTCTTTGCAACTGCAACATCATCCTTTTGTTTACTTGATACAGAGCTGGGTTCATTATCAGGTTCTATAACATCTTCAAAGTGTTCAAGTTCCTCATCTAGAGACTCATTCTGCAACACCATATTCCTACAAGTGAAGAGAAGATGGTTTCATTTTGCTGGCCAAATGTGTGGTTGAACAATTCTGTCACAAAATTCTCAGTGCAGACTAACACTGATGTTCTATGACTATAGTAAATATATCTTTTTTCACACCAACAAAAAAGTAGTGACAATGGCAGTGACAGAAAAAGTAATTACCATAAAGGTGGTCTGGCTTTAAGAAGTTCGGAAAGAAGGAAAAGGCAAGCACAGGCATACTGTGGTGGCTGCTGAAGTGCAATCTGAAAAAACAAAAGTTCAGTGTATGTATAAGAAGAAAAACGTAGAGAAAGTGCAGTTTAATAATCACCTGCAATAGACGTTTAGAAAATGCTGCTACACGCTTTAAATTAACATCCCTTTTCATTGCTCGGAGAAGAAGTGCAATAAACATTTCTGCCTGAGGACAAACACATTAGAAAATTCTACAGATTATTGAACACTAGTATAAGCAGCCATATTTTTATCAAAAAGAAAATGTAAAGAAAAAATAATGTTTTCTTGCCTTGGATGTATACATGGCAGCCGGAAGCAAAAGTTTGGAATACAAAGCACGGTAAAACCGATCACTGGCTATCTGATTTTTGGAAGAAATCTTATCCAGAAGCATCAGAGCTTGAACACCTACATTAAAATTCTTAGAATGAACCTGCAAGTTTGTAAAACCTTAAGATATCAAGGAACGAAAATCAGGTAAGGATGAATACTGATGCAATCCATCCGTGACATACTGCATAGAGTTTTTATTTGCTAACAAATTAGTGATTACCAATTGGAAAAGTACTGGAGTTTGGACATCAACAATGTCATCAGCTTCATTACTTGAGACATAAGGAAACGCTCTATTCACGCCCTATGCCAATACCAAATAAAAGACAAGATTACAACAGAATTTAACATGATAAAAAAGTTCACAATTATTAGCATATATTATTATCATATTTACAGTTAGGAGAACTGATAAAAGCCGAGAGTCCAATTCCACATGTGATTCTGATAAGTCTTTTGACTTGCCCTCTTTTGCATTTCCCTTGCCCTTGCCGCTTTTATCAAGCTTCTGGTTACTGGTTGCGTCTGTGATTAAAACCTGAAATGATTTTGAACTTAAGTAAACAAACCACTCATCGTCATAATATTTCAGATAAGATAAGCTTAAGGAATTTAAAACCAATACCTTAAACAACGCAAAATATACATCTATAAGACGTTTTGCCACTTTAGGTCCATCTCCTTTATTTGTTAGGCGGGTTTGGCTCAAGAAATTAATCTACAAAATTAGAAAAATCAGCCAATGAGATTCTTCGGACAGAGCATGTTTAAGGAGACTTTGACAGAACTTAAAATTAAATTTCAGAAAGTAATCTAAAATTGAAGGGCCATTTCCGAAACCACAGAAAAGTGATTTCAAACAGATACATCATAGGATACATAATATTTTCATTGATCATGTAACAACAAAGGGTAGAAAAGAAATGCTGTGACTTTTATTTTGCAGTGAATGATGTAAGAAAAGGTGAGGATCAAAATATAGTACATACAGCATGGTACTGTGATCGTGGTCCTAAATGGGGCCGGAAAAGAAAAGAATCCACCTCGTCAATAACCACAGCCTGTATAGAAAAATTAACAAGAAAATAAATCAGTAGCAAAAACAAATGAAGAGGTAAAAGGGAGCCTAAACGTCAATGTGTATCATTGCCAAATATCATGAAACCCCAAAACGGAAATAGTCAATATATTCGTAAAAGGAAAATGAGATAAAAGAAGTCATGCAGGCATAAAAACTTTTCAGCCTGCAAAGTTCCTTCAAGTATTTATCTAACTGTCAATTACTTAGTGATATTAATAAACTACAACTATTGGATTAAACTCTAAATATTGGCTAAAAAATCAATTATAGATACACCAAAAACTGAAGTAAAAGGTTGAAACAATAGAGGGATTAATAAATGTTCATACCTTCATATTTGGGTGGTCAGACAAAAGGTTGGATAAATGAAAGTGAGCATTAGATGCTGCTTTATTATCTGGATCCCCAAGCTAAAGCAATATCAAAACCGCCCACCAACAAAGTAAGTGAGAGAAGCCACATAAAACAAGAAAGTCTTAGTAACAGATTGTGGTATTACTATAACCAGCTATTGTAACTTGACCACGCGAAGAAGAAGCAAAATAGATGCAGATTGGACATATATCACTGTTAACTCACTTTATTAACAAGTGCAGAAAGTAGTTTGCGTTCTTGTTCTGATTTCCGACTCAGTAGCACATATATGGCCTGCAAGCAACAAAGGAACCCACCCAATAGTTATTAATTAATATTAGCAACAATACATTCAATACATCTGAGAAAATGTTACAACAAGGTGGAGATAAGATCTTATTTAAGTGTGTGACCATCTCATAAGCTTTTTTAGCTTATTACGATATGATTCATGGAAAAAACTTATTAAATAAACATTTTTAGCATATTCCATTAAGCTTCATGCTTTAACTTATGAAATAATGATTTGATTAAGTTGTAAAAAGACCTTAAATATAAAAACATATATTCACACAAACATAAATTACAAAAGTATTCTTAAAAAAGATAAAACGGATTCAGGAAAAAAGAGAATCTTTTTCCTATTATTTATCATGCATAAGAACTTTAAAGTATCCACCAGTTAAGACGATATGATTTCAGTTTATTAAGTTGATTATAGTAGCAAACCTTCCGCTGTAGTAATATTGACTCACTTTCAACTTGGAGGGGAATGGGAACCCAGAAAAAAAAGGAACAAAGTATGAACAGAAAACCAACCTTTAATGCCTTGTTTTTTAGAGCAGGTAGCATGTCACGTGATGCTTCTTCAAGGGCAGTAACAAAACGTTCATATCTGAGATATCACTAACAAAAGAGCTTGAGTGGATAGTAAAACGAGCCTCATTGATAGTTAGAAATATTCCGCAAGTAAAATCTGGGTTGAAAAGTGATGTAGGAAGGTTTTGGACTCGGTGGTACAAGGCCTAAATCATTTCATCTATTCTTCCAAGGCAATATAGTGACTCCTCAAGCAAAATACCAATTAATGTGACTAAATGCTCATTAGAATTCAACTATTCTTATTATAATAGAGCAATAATTAAAATGTACAAGAAGCATCCAGAATTTATAAAACAAAACACGCTGCTACGGGAATATAATTTACTTCAGAAATTTGTAACCAAGTCAAATCATAGAACTTGATTTTTAAGATAAAAATGTGAAAATGAACAGAGTGTTATTACACATACCTCTGCTTCAAACACTCCTCCCAATACCAGAAAAGGAGTAGAGAGTAACCATCTTTAGTTTCAGGAAGATGCTTTAGGGGTCGCTGTATCAAGGTCTTCAATTTACGATCTGGTAATAAGCTGCAAGAAAAATAGAAAAAAAATAATGTAGCTAGCTGATCAGAGCACTGAAAGTCTAAGGCATCATTGTGCTTTAATGCTATGCAAATAATACCCAGTTGAATGAAAACTTTCCAAGTTGCAAACCGAAAAAAGTACATGTCATGTAATTTTAGAATAACGGCCTGTTGGGAAAGTAACATGAGATGTGTGCAAAGGAGAAAGATAGAAATGTATAATTATCTTTCAAATTTGATAACATTCTACAACTTTTCCTCCATAGATTTAATCAAATTCTTACAATTTTTTTAAAAAGCTCTATGAATTATATTTTAATGATACCTTGCAATAAATAATTCTTGCAGTGCTTCAAAACCTGTCAAGGCATGGCGCTTTCCAACCTTGGATGTCACCATTCCTAGATTAAACAACAAACACTGTCAATAGCTCCAGCATAATCCCAAGCACATATGACGAGGACAAAAGATAATAAATACTGTACTCTAAAGATATGGCATAAGCAAACAACACTTGGCTGAAAGTTCACCACACCAGACCCACCTAAGAGACTAAGGTTTCAATGACAACACTCATACTTTACTTTTCAGCACTCCTACTACTACTTCACAATTCCACAAACACTTAAAGGAACAACACCCGTGCAAAAACTTGCATGATAGCTCAAACTAACCATGAATAAGAACTCACCAATCGCAAAATCAAATTAATGATACAGAAAACAAGAAAGAATTGACATCGAATTATCCCCACCAGCACGTATTCTTAACTTACCCAAAAGAGCATCAAGAGAACGCAAATTTGCCATTGGATTATCCCCCACCAACACAGCAAAAGCAGACACTTTATCAGCAGCAGTCCCTGACCTCTGCGTTGAAACCAACATCTTAATATCACCACTTTTCCCCCTCGATGACTCATAATCATTAGCATATTGTGCCATCAATCTCTCCCCCAACTCCCTCTTCTTCTCCACGAACCCTTTCCACCCTTCCGCATCCGTTAACTCCACCTTCTTCCCTTCCCCAATCACCTTCTTTTCCAACTCCGCCATGTCCTCAAACCACACTCCCAAACCACTTGCTTTCATCAAAGGAAGCTTTGGCAGGTTCCTGAACTTGTTGAACCCCTTCTCCTTACTGGAACCATTCTCCAGTGACAGAACTGGGGATTTCGGTTTGGGTTGAGGTTTGGGGTTGTTCTTCTCGTGGGGTCCATTGTTTTTGCTCAAAGGTTTGTTCTTTGGCTTCTGGGTGCTTTGGGGTGTGGCTTTTTCAGGTGGTTGTTGCTTCTTTGGGGGCTTGTTCGTCTTAGTTTTGCGGAAATCGACATCGTTGAAACCTGATTGGGAGTGTGACGTGGATAACCCGAGCGAGGAAGCGAAGGAGGCAACGTCTGATTTGAGGATTTCAACATCCTCTGGTTTGTTTGACTTGCTGGACTTCAATTTCACCATTGTTGCATAGAGAACAAGGAAGAACCACTTCCCAGTTTCAGAGAACGAAATGGAATTAGGTAGGGTTTAAGAATCTATTGGGCCTGACTCACATAAAAAACACTACCTTTAAGCCCAAAACACATATCCTTCTATGAATTCCTACCCATCATCAAAATGCTCTTACACGACCATCCCGATGTTTGATTTGGCATTCTATTAAGTGAAATACGAATTAATCATTTACATCTATTACAATTACTTTAAACTATTTTGAATTTTGAATGTAACATGATTGATTTTCAACATAGTTACGATACATGTATAAAATATAATATAATAGGTATATAATATGTAGATACGCTAATTTTAAAAATTATAGGACACATTATTTATGTATACTAAAAAGTATACAATTTTTTTCAAAGAACGTGAGAAATATATAATTATTTTTGTGTAAATCTTAAAATCAAATATATTAAATATTTTTAACATAATATTTATAAATTAATATCATCATAAGAATATTATTAATTTATATATAAGTATTGATAAAATATCCTAAAGTATTACGTGTCAGTCACAGATATATTATACAAATTGAAATATCAAGTATCATGACATTATAGATTTTCAGTTTCCTACTAACTTTCCACATAATTTTGTCAAATAATATATATATATCATCTTATTTTTTATATTTTTGTAAACAAAACATTTTAAATATACAAATTAAAGTTAGATTTAGGGAAAAACTAATTCATGCTATTTCACATTGTTATTTATTTTTTATATTTCTATATAGGTTTAAAGTATTTCAAACTTGGTTTTCTCAAAGTATGTATTATAATTTAAGAAAATACTGATAATATATTTTTCAAAGATTTTGAATACAATAATAATTTTAAAATTGTGGTTGCCTAGTATAAGAACCCGAGATGACAGAAGAAAATTATTGCTTTATAATGTGAATATTAGTTGCTAAAAAATACCTATCGTAATTTCGGCAAAAGATTTTCTAATTTTCAAAAATAATCTAAATATTTATAAAAATATTTAATATATAAATTACATATTTATAATAAATATTTCGTACAATTACTTTCATTTATAATATGTTTCTATATTTATTTTTTATTTACATAAACAGATTTAAAATATTTAAAAAAAGTAATTAGTAGAATTTGTAATTATAATTCTAAAAACACAAGATAATAAAGAATAAACGTTGGATATTATTTACTAAATTATATATACAATATTGCCAATTATTTATTAAGTGCTTCTATATAACTATGGTAGTCGATGTGATAACAAAAATTACCAATTATTTATTAAGTGCTTCTATATAACTATTTTTCTAAAAATACATTTTTTTATTTTAATAATTGTTATATTAATTAGTTAATTTGTTGGTTACGATTTTTTTTTAAGATCGTCATGTTCAGTTAACTTAGACAGTAAAATTGTGTTATTTAGTTTTTGTTTTTTATTTTTTTTATAACAAAAAATAATAAAATATTATTATTATTACTTAAATTAAATATGAATATTTTTATAATTTGTACCGTAAATACTTCTTTATTATTTTATAGCTAATTTTTAATTGAAAAATTAATTAAATTTAAAAAAATTCAAATTGAAAAAACTAAAATAAAAAAAAAGTTATTAAAAGAATAAATTTGATAAAATAATTTCAAAATGGAGCGTTGTTATAATTTCATCAGTGTGTCATTGTCAATTTTAACGAAAACACAAGTGTTGTCCTGTTTACATTTTTTTAATTTTCATAAAAAATTAAGATAAGATTAATAAATAATATATAATTAATTTTTAAAATAGTTACTAAATGTAAAATTTAAAAAATTAAATATGTATAAAAAAAAGTTTTTAAAATAATTATTAAAAATGAAAAAAAATTAAAATAATAATTAAAGATAAATTGTTTATAAAATAATTACTTTTTAAAATAATAATTAATAATAAAACTGAAAAAACCATATGTGAGAAAAAGATATCTATTTGTATATTATGTTATTATTATTATTATTATAGATTTCAATTCAAACAAAAGTTTAATTTCAAAAACAAAATTTTTATTGGGCCATCTCATTGGTTGACCTGCTATTGGGCCTTTAGGATGATTGACCAATTTTTAATTGGGCCTGCTGGTTGATTTATCCATTAAAAGCCCATGGGTGAAACCTAGGGTTTTCTCTTCTGTATATTAGAAACTGAAGCAGGTTCACCCTGAAGTCTTTCGCAGCACTCACACTGAAACTAGGGTTTTGGAGATTGTTTTCGAGGCACAAAAGCAACCATGGCCGCCGCACCCAACGCCGCCGCCCCGCCGCGCCAGCTATCCCAAAAGGAAGCCGACATCCAGATGATGTTGGCTGCCGACGTTCACCTCGGCACGAAGAACTGTGACTTCCAAATGGAACGTTACATCTTCAAGCGCCGCAACGATGGTAACTAACATTTTTTTGCACAATACAAATTTTGAATCTGCAATAGATACAATACGAGAATATGGATTTGACATGTGGTGTGAATTTGGTATTAGGTATTTACATTATCAACCTTGGTAAGACATGGGAGAAGCTTCAGCTTGCTGCTAGGGTTATTGTTGCAATTGAGAACCCTCAGGATATCATTGTGCAATCTGCTAGGCCTTACGGTCAGAGGGCGGTTCTCAAATTTGCTCAGTACACAGGTGCTCATGCCATTGCTGGAAGACACACTCCCGGAACCTTTACCAATCAGCTCCAAACCTCTTTCAGCGAGCCTCGCCTCCTTATCCTTACGGATCCAAGAACTGATCATCAGGTTCATGTTCAACTTAAACAGTTATATGTGAAATATACATGTCTCACTTTAGCTTCATTTGATTTGGTAGTTAATCTAATTTTCCTCCTCGAATGGAATAGAATGGCCATTGTTGACTTCAATTGAATCTAGTTTTGCTTTGTGTGTTTCTTTACCTGAGTGTTGCCTGAGTGATACCTGCTTTGTGATTTTAATATGTATGGGTTTGTTTGCAGCCCATTAAGGAAGCTGCTCTTGGAAACATTCCCACCATTGCTTTCTGTGACACTGACTCGCCCATGAGGTATGTGGACATCGGAATTCCTGCCAACAACAAGGGAAAACACAGCATTGGATGTCTCTTTTGGCTTCTTGCCAGGATGGTGTTGCAAATGAGGGGTACCATTCGTCCTGGCCTCAAATGGGATGTTATGGTAAGTATTTTCTTGCTTGTGTTTACATATTGGCGTTTTTAATGAAACTATTGTGTTAATTTTGGAGATAGCCAGATTAATTGAAGGAGTTTCTTGTTTTAATTTTTTGTTTGATGCAGGTGGACTTGTTCTTCTATAGAGAACCAGAGGAGGCTAAACAACAAGAGGAAGAAGAAGCTCCTGCCGGTGATTATGCCATCACTGACTATAATCCTGGTGCTATTGCTGCTGATGGCCAGTGGCCCGGTACGATTGATCAATCGTGGACAGATGCAGTTCCACAACCTATTCCAGCTGTTCCTGGTGTCAACTGGGGAGCGCCACCCTCTGCAGAAGCTCCTGGTACGACATTAATTTTAATTTTCTCATTTTTCAAACAATTGACAAAGCTGAGTTATTTTTCTTATTCTGTTGTATTATGTATATTGTCATCTTTAATGTTGACTGTTCATTGCTTTTTAGTTTTCGTTTTAGTTGTCTTTTCTCTTTAATTTGTAACATGTTGCAAATTGCTTCTACATTTGTGATGTCTGGAACAATGCATTCATTTTCTGTTTAATAATTGCAGTCGCAGGAGATTGGGGCGAGGCTGTTCCACCGCCACAACAAATACCTCTTCCACCTACCGGAGTTGAATCTGTCCAACCAACTGGATGGGATTAAATTGTTGTTTTTGATGCCATGATTTTGCCCTGTCTTCCAATTTAGTTTACTCTTTCGAAGTAAAATATGGATCAGTCTTTTTTAGCAAAGGAACATGTTTTTTGGTTTGAGTGTCAGAAATATTATTATTAACATCGTATATTCGGTAAGATTTTATTTTACTGTTGAAAACATGGTTCTTGAATGTTAGGTAATATGTTTTTTTGCAACTTCTCTATTTACTATTTATTCAGTATTTCGAATATTTCGTGGGTGTGGAAACGAGATGATGCATTTTTTTCTTTAATTTTATTGAACCTTCTCTGGGAATTGCCTTTTTTTTCTATCGAATGCCTATGATTAATTTATCATAATTTTACAGAACCTTCTCTGGGAATTGCCATTTTTTTATCGTATTCCTTCGATTTTAATTCTACGTTTTTGTTTTTCGACATATAACATAGATATGTTGAATGTGTATTGATATTGAATATAATATCCCTTAAAGCAGTATTGTATATAAACATGTCAAGATCAATTAGCATAAATAGATGTTAACTACGTCCAGGAAGATTTGCAAGCTGAAATGTCTGATGTTAAAATTGCTAATATAACCAATTTTAGTCTACCTCAACTTTTTCTAATGAGTTAATTTTTCGGTACATGTTTTAGTCTTTCAAATTTAAAAATCATTAACATTTTATATTTGAATTTGGTTGGTTTACTAGATTAAATTTGATCTAAGTATCCTTTTAGTTTACAAGTTCTAGTAAAAAAGTAAGTTTATGGTAATGTGAGGCTTAATATGATAGAACTTGTTTGTTAAATTTAAGGAGGAAAGGAAACATTAATGGAATGAATTGGATTAAAGATTGAAAATGTTTCTGACTTTTTAAATTTTTGTATGGAATGGTTACGTAGGTATCTCTCAAATATATGTTAACCTTTATTTGTTATAGTATCGTAATTTTGTATATATCTCTCAAATATATATTAACCTCTATTTGTCTAACTCGTTTAAAGAATCTTCAAATTTAAGATAAAGATATTTTTTATTAATGTATACTTATTATTGTAGCATTTTTTAGATTTATCTTCTACTATTTGCACTTATAAGAGACATTGTAAATTTACTATTTTTTATGCTTTTGGATTTGAGTTAGTTAGTTTTTACAAATTGAAAAATTATACAAGTTTATTTAAAAAAGAAGACCGAACGATATAAATGAAAAGAAAAATGTTCTAAGGGTGAAAACATACTCAAATTGAATCAAATTTATCATTTATTTTTGTACCTCATAAATTGTTTGCGACATGAAAGTGTAACAACAAATGTCCTCCTGAGTTATGATTGAAATGATAAAAGAAGAGATAAACAAAAATCATATTAAATCTCGATAAGTATTTTAAATTGAATTATAGTTTTGGAAATATTTTATTAGCTATAATTATTTTATTTAATCCTTCCTACTTGGTTATAATATCTACTTCACTTTTTAATAATGATCATGCCATAATTTTTGTAGTACATCATAAATGTTGTGAAAGATTAAGAGTCAAGAGAAAACTGTTTGGATGTTACAATCCCATTAATATAGTTTAGCTGCTTTCTTTTCAAAAAAAAAAAAATACAGACAAGCTTTGGAAATAAATACAGTTCCCTCTTAATGTTGAAAACCTAAAGGGACAAAGGTTGCAAAACTACACACTAAATTTATTCATTAAAATAAAAGAATCAAAATAAAAAATGTTGCATATCATGCATTATTAGTGGATCAAAATAAAAATCGAAGATCCAAAGATCTGCTCTTTAATTTCCTTAACAAGCAAAATATTTTCATTAATTTCTTCCTACAAATATAAAGATGGTTAACAATTAAATCTATCGTTTCAAAATAATGAATTTTATAATTAATCCTATTTTAAATAAATAAATTTTACATTTATAAAGAAAATAATTAAGCAAAAATTTCATAAATTGTGTCAAATTATTGAGAAAAAAAAAATTCACTATACAAATAATTGAATAATTTATTTATGACCCATATGGTTGGTTAAGTTAAAAAGGAAGAGTTTGTGGCTTCGATCCCTGCTAACTATTTAGATAAATAAGATTTTGGTGGGATTTAGAAGTGAAAATGAGAGTTGATAAAATAAAAAATTTAAAATTGAATGTGAATAAATATGTTAAAATACCCTTTTTAGATCTTCTTTCTGGAAGAACAATATTTTAACAATTTTTTACTTACTTACAAATTTTTACATTTTAACTATAACACGCAATAAACACCTAGCTCGTTTAAATCATCTTCAAATTTAAGATATTTTTAATAAGTTTATATACTTATTAAAAAAGTTGGTTAATAAGTTTTATTATTTTTTCAAAATTATGGTGATATTTTTGTAAATTTATCATTTTCTATTTCCAGTTAAGAAACAATGTTCCTACAGTCTTAGAAGAAAAGAAAAAAAAGGTTTTATAATTTTGGATTTGAGTTAACTTTTACAAATTGAAAAATTATATAAGTTTACTTTGTTGAAGAAGGCTGAATGATCAAAAGAAAAATGTTCTAAGGGTTGAATTACCCAAATCGCATCAAATTTATGATTTATCTTAATCTCTCATAAATTGTTTGGACATAGAAGTGTAACAACAAACATCCTTTATGAGTTATGATTGAATAGATAAAACAAAATATAGAAATTCATATTAAATTTCGTTACTTAAAGTATTTTAGATCGAAGTATAGGTATCAAGATAAAGACTATTACTATACATTTGATTATTTTTTTTTGTGATTAAATTTGTTAAAGTTTGATAGAATATAAATGTGAAAAAATTAGAAGAGAAATATTTTATGAAAGTATGAGAATGAAAGTTTATACATCGGCTTAATATAAATTTATTCAATAAAATAATTAAAATATATAATATATTTATCAATAGAATTAAAACAACCAGAAGATATATTGTATTTTTATCAAAATTATTTAATTAATGGTTTAAAGTTTTGATTGACTGTAATTTTTATTTCATTTCTTTTATTTAATCCTTTGTACTTTAATTATCTTAGATGGTTTAAAAGGTTTAAAGTTTTAATTAACTATAAATTCTTTTTTATTTAATCCTTTGTACTTTAATTAGTCGTTACTATTCATCACAATTGTCCACTACTAAATACAAAAAAAATATTATTTAAGAAAATATGTAATCCGAGTACTGTATGTTTTTTTTTTATGTAAATAAGAATGATTAAATATAATTAACGTGCCTTTTTAATCCATAAACACTAATTTTTATATTATTATTTTACAAAAAAATCATTTAAAAGACAATTATGTATAACTTTAATTTTATTTTACATAAAAAATTATATGTATTTTATCATTTTATTCATAAAAAAATTGATAATATATTTATAACATAATGAACAAACATACTTTTATTTTACTAAATATAGTAATATTTTTTGCTCAAACTATGACTATAATATCAAAAGTAATATATTAAAACTAAATCATTTGAGTCTAAGAAAATATATGTATTTTTGAAGAAAAACAATTTATTGAATGTAAAGGTAAGAATAATATCGGAAAGAATAGAGAAATAAAATATTTTTGTTCATGACACGTTAACTACATCAATCTCCAATATTGTTAATTTATGGCAAGTTCATAATAATTTAAAAAAAAAATCATGATAAGTCTGGCACAATGTTTTAATTTTTTTTTTTAAGTGATTATTTAACCAAAGTAAAAGTAAAAAGTATAATATATGGTAAAACTATAATCAAGTACTACTTTTTACGTAAGATTTATGATAATTTATCAATATTTTCATTTTATTTTCTTCACTTACGAAGGGCAAACTTTTCCTTAGAAGAAAAAAAATGACTGATACTTAAAAAAGCTTAACCAGCTTAATTTTTATTTAAAGAAAACTTTATATATAGAAAAGTTATTTCCTCTCTTTCCAGCCTCTCATAACATACATCTGTTCAAAGCCAAAGGAAACAAAAGAACCTCAAATATCCCAGGGAACCAAAAATTTTGTCTGCATATGATTTATTGAACAGTTGTAATAAACTCAGAAGCAGCTATGCATTTTTTTGGTTTTTCACTTTAAATTATGTACACAGGGTTGTAGATGATGATGATGATGATATTGCGGTAAGTTTTGGGAGGAAGAAAAATGAATTACCTATTAACATCTACCATTACCTCCCAAATGGATGCTATTGAAGGAAAACTATAATGAGTAACTCAAATGTTGTTGCCCCTTTGAACAAAACTCAGCCTGTCACCTGCTGCCACTGCTATTTCTCTGCTTTTGGATCATATTCTTACCATTTTTTTTTTATTTATGTACACCAAGTCAGAATCAGAAGCCCCCAAATCCTTCGGATGGGATCATAAAAGTTAAGACCACTATTTTCTCTCAAACAAAATGCATATCTCCTTCATTTACCCAACGTTCAAACCTTTCACTGTACTTCCTATCTTCTTTGTTCACTTCTTTCAGTTCTTCTCCACTCTGCCTTCCCTGAAACACATTCAATGCAGATTTTAGCCACCACTTGGCTGCATGCAACACAACAATGTACTAAACATCATTGAAAAATGTCTTCAACACCAACATCCACATGTGTTGTCTTGGATTTTACATGACAATGTGTGATTGGATATGGTAGGAAAATGAATGTACTTTTACAGTTTGATTCTGAGAATTTTTAGTGTTGAAGATGGTAGATGATTCTCAAAACTTGTAAATATCATGCTAATGTATTTGCATTGTCAAGTTGATATTCTAAGTTCTAAACACAAGTTCAGAAGCAAATGTGATATTCAGAAGAGTTTATAGGGCATACAAGAATTACAGAAAGGCCCTATTGTTGCTTAAGGATTTGGAAGTTATCTTCCTTTGTTTCTTCTTAGAAAACTGTTAGTGAATCATATTTCGTCCTCAGAGGAAGTGATATGTTATTCTGTAATGGCTCTGTAAACTATCATACACTGACCTTAAGGCTGGATCCAGATTCACTAGCAGATGTCTCAGTGGTTACTAGTTCATTTGCGATATTCTCCGAGGAGATGCTGGTTGATCTGTAACACCAACAACATTGGCATTTGTTAACAACAAAACCTTCAAAATTGCAGACTAATCCAGAGCTCAAGAACTGGGTTTTTACTCCAAAATATTGATATTACTTAAATTTCTCCACTGTTTATATTCAAATATACCATAATCTAGAAACCTTCAGTAAAACAAGTATTGAAAAGAAAAAGATAAATCCATTGAGGTGAATCAAAGGAGTCCATGGGCGACACCTAGTGGCACAAGTGTCTCTCCACTTTGATCAAAGATTCAAGGAAAGGATAATGCAATGGTGAAGAAAGACCATAGTTTGAAATCGATGTGCGAATTAATGATGGCAAGGGTATTTGATTACTAATCAAAGGTTTAGAACTACCTTTCAAGTAATTCCTCTTCACAAGAATTTCCAGAAGAAGAAAGCCAGTCCACATCAAGGAAATTGGAGCAGTCACATGCATCTCCATGTTCATCGTAACAAATATGACCACTCTCACAATGTTTTCCCTTGACCATTCCTCCATGTATCTGCCTGTATGATTTGAAAAAACAAAACAGTCAAAAAATTTGGATTTATTTAGTAAATCATATCAGCTCAAACTATGGAGCATAGTACACATAAAAGGACCAGGTTACTAAGGTTCCTGGGGCTGCACAACAATCTTTCATTTCCCCTCACAGTTAAAATATAATAAAAAAATCCAGACAGTAGTGAGGTTTGCGTGAAATACTTAAGGAAATATTTATAAACAAGAGCATTTACCAATTGATAGCATGGTTCCTCCTACGAGTCTAGATAGCCTATCATATAATTGAGTAGTGTGAATGCAATTCAAATAAGAAACCCAGTTCTGCCTAACTCTGAGGCTGTTATTGTCAAATTTTCAGCTGGCCTTTCAGATAAGTTACATTACATGTCTAAATTTAGCAAGTAAAGTGTCAACTTAGCATACCTGCAATGACAAATATCACTTCCACAAGTAAAGATATCCGGCGTAGACCCCGAAAGGAAACGCTTATCAGGATTTTCAGATGATTTCTGACAATCTGTATCATCATTCAAGTTCCTAATGGAAGCATCACTTTCACCAAGAATGTTACCATCTGATAGAGATCTCGTAATAGTTGACCTGCCAATATAAAGGAAAAGCCATGTCAATCTTCTAGCAAAGAAATACTTAATTAAAGAAAATATCATTTAATAAAATCCACAAGGAACAAACAACTAGTACTAATTTGCTTTCATCCTCAAAAGACAAGAGTAAATTTGATATTACGCTTTGCCTATATAATATTTCTATTACATTGATCTTAAGTCAAAGCAAACACCATCTGAACTTCATGAACAAGACCTTATAAAAAAGTATTGAGCAATTTTAGTAGCAACTCGGTTTTCCAAGCAGAAAACTGAGGAAAAGAAGCAATTACTTACATATAAGAAAAAGGCTTTCAGTACCCAGTATCAATACTACTCAAACTACTCACTGATTTGAAAAGGTATTCTCTCACTCAAATCATCAATATCTATCTATATGCTTGACCAATAACTGAAGTTTGACAAAATATCAGAAGTTCATATTTGCGAATTAAATTCTTGAAAATTTAAAAATCAACGCTTCATTAAATGAAAAGGACAAAAACTAGTGCAACTCAATAATCCATTAGTTACCTAACGCTGCCATCTGTTAAATAAAGGCCATGTCTCTTGACAGCATAATACTGATCCGAATCAAGCTCCCACAGTGCTGGTTTTCCCTGTTGCGGCTGAAAATGCCCCAAGAATCTGACCCAAACAATATCGAAAACAACAAAAGCTATATCATTCTAATACAATCCACTTATAAAAACTGTTTGTGTTTACTTTAAATCATATTACATATGGAAACAATTATTCACAAAAACAATTAAACAAATGGGCTTATTTAACTTACAAGTTAATTGCTTTTTGTTTATCACCATCTAAATATGTGTTGTTGTAATAACGCTGTAGGGTTCGAATAAATTCCTGGGACTGTGTTGCTGCCTTCCATTGACCTCTTCTTTCAGAAAATATCTAAATAGCACACCATTGACAAAATAAAGGAGTGAGCGGTAATCACTAATCAGAAAAAATTTCCATGCAAGGAAAAGATAACAAGAGGCAAATTTAGATCTCCCCTTCAAAACTTTGGGAAAATTGTGAATGCCTCTATAGTAAATTAATAATTAATGTTAAATATCAATGGGTATTTGAGCTATTTCAGAAAAATAAATCTTTAGGTCCTTTAAACAACTTTAAATCAGAATCTAGATTAGGGTTTTGCCAAGTTTATAAAATACTCCTGATCTCAGTTGAGTTTTAAAAAAATAGGGAGCCTATTTAACCAAGAATTGTGTAATAGTAATAACTGCGTTCATACAATTAACTAAACCAACAACAAATAAAACACTATTCCAGAAAGTTGTGAACCAAATACATGTCTGGCAAAAGAGGCATATTTTCACTGGAGACAACCTAATAAAAGCAACAAGCTTTCAGCATTAGATTAACTTGCGTATAGATTCCATGTTATGCTTAAGACGCAGTCATGCAGAATTTCTGATCTGGTATTAAGTCCAAACTCCTAAACTAGAGAGACTACCTTGTTGTGTGCTGCAGAACCTCCATATTGAAAGGCTAATGTGTCGCCCATGGACTCATAGACTTCCATTAATTCCTCGGCCAAAGGGTTATCAAGATCAATATTTGGGGATTCAGTAAATCCTAAAACTTGAAGCTGACGTCCAAGTGCAGCCAGTCCATAAGCATATTGAGCAACATTGGTACGATCTAAACAGTCTATGCAGTTAGTCCTTAACACCCCGGATTGAAGCATCAGGGGTTTGTCATTGTAATCTTTGTTCTCATCATCCCTATAATAACAATTGCTAACTTCTGTTTCGGTATCAACATCATTCTTATTTATGCTGGCTTCTTCTGTGATACTGTGATCAATGATGACATTGTTATTCCTGCATATGTTACAAAAAGAAATCATCAATAAATGATATTAATAAAAACAACCATTCATGAATTTTTACCTAATAACTTATGTTGGAAGACTTGGTCCACAACAAAGTTTCAAATCTTTCAGGACCAAAAGGTTTCAGCACATGGTAGGATCAACATGTGCATTGTCTGTGCTTCAAGCCCCGAAACCTCATTCACAAAGGGCATTTTATTTAAGATATTAATTAAATAAATACAAAAATCTTCACCTAATAGCACAAGCTTTTTGAGGGAGTTATTACATGAAAAATAAAATTACTAACAATAACATCGAGACAAAAACAATTGCAGAGTAATCAAATGATATGTCAACTTGCCTACTCGGTACAAAAGTAAACTGTACCAAACTTACTCAGAGTAGGAATATTGGGATAATCCATCTAGCCTTATATTTGGTGTCACTGGAGAGTAGAAGATGCCAGTCAGCTTCAGCGCGTATGCAGCCACTTTTGCCAGCTGTCCCAACACATTAGTAGCTTTGCTGCTAAAGGTGATTGATTTAATAAAATAACACCCCATGAATAAACCTGAACTAGATGGACAGAAAAAAGGAAGAGTAAGTTACCATCTTGAATGCCGATGCAGATCCCAATGAAGGAACCTCAAGCGATCTTCCCCTCTCAAACTTTTATTAATATACCTAACAGCATTTGCAAACTCGGCTCGCAGAATAGTTTCTCGAGGCCTCTTCTCACGTGTCTTAAACAGAGAAGACAAAAGAATATATAAGGTAGAAAATCTTTTGGTTTAGAGAAATGAAAAAGAAAACAAACTTGCTTAACGGTTCAGTTACATATATGGAAATGCCTACCTTTATTAAGTTCAGAATAATAATTGGCTTTCCATATCTTTTGACAAGGTTATCAAAATGAAGTCTAGTTGCCTCAAAAGTAGAGTCCTTTCTTGATACTAAAGAAAAGTAAAGAAAATGAGCAATCAGCATAAATTTCAAATCAAAATGAGTAACAGAGGAAAGTTGCTTCCATATCATACATATAATGTCTGGTTTTATATTCAATCTAGAGGCTTCCTGAGACCAGAAGAGAGGGATTGAACCCCTGTTCTGCACCACAGAACTGATTTGCATAGGGTGTCCATCACGAGCTTCTGTAAAGACTATCTGCTCTGTCTCAACATCATTAGCTACTCTACCCTTTTCATTAACTCCTCGTTTCAAATATCTGCACAAGTGCATTGATAAGAAATAGAATGCAATTTTAATCTTAACAAACATGAGAAAAGCCTAAAAAATATATAAACCTGGTCCCAGCATAATGCCTTGAGCGCCTAGCAATGATAGTCAAGTTGAACTCACTGTCAGATATGGAAAGTTTGACCTACATACCATAACACTTGTCAACAAGATAACTTTCTGGGAATACGCAATACTAGTATTTTTTCTGGCACTACTAAGATGAATCTAGAAGCCAATAAAAGAGTAACCATTAAAAGTTAGCCAGCAATAAGATGTTAGAAAAACTTCCTAAGGTAAATTTAATCAAACCTGGACTTGAGGAATGAATTTCCCAACGTACTACAACTAAAAAACTAATGATTTATGGTTTAATAAATGCAGCATGAACTCTATTAAAGGAAATGCAAACAAATAAGATTAGTTTCACTCCACCGAAAAATAGGTGTTAGATACTCAAATCAGATATCAGGCTGAGAAACAGGTAAAGACATTCACGACTCACTAGCAATACTATTAACTACAGTGGTTATCTTCAAAAAATATCTGTTAGTTAGTCAATAAAAAAAATTTCAAATATACCTGTTTAAAAAAGCCATGTACTAAGGCTATAGTCCATGAAGTATTCTGGAGATTATTCCTGATTCCACGAGTCAAGAACTCATTCCAAACAAAAAGGGTTTCATATACGGATTGCCCTGTAGTATTATGATCAGATAAGTTGCGTTGAAGACTAAACATAACATTGTAGGAGTAGCTGAAAAAGAAGTCCTTCGCAAGATCCACACTGCATAGAAGCTTCTTGTATCTAAATCACCACAGAAGAAAGAGCAAAGCCCATTAATAAGATGGTTTTTACATAAATAAATAAAAGTGAAAGAAATTGACTATAATCAACTTATGAAACCAATAACTCTAACCAAACGTATCAAAAAATTTAAAATAAAGTGATCTCCCAGTTGAACTTGAAACCCTGGCAATACCTTCTCTCAATCAAAAAAGTTACATTTACATCATAACAGCAATGAAGATTGCGCCTGTACATTTGCACGAAATGAACTGACAATAAAGGTAGAACAATAAAACAACTACAAAGGAGGTATACACTAAACAATATACATATTACATGACTCCAAAATCTTGAAGAAGCATTAGTGATTCTATTTCACAACTAAGAGACGATTAAAGTGTACCACAGAAAGATGAGAAGGTTGCTCTGAAGAAGCCCACATTGTGGATACAGACTGAAGAGAGGCAATCAACATATACAGTACACATAAACACTCCAAAATGTATAATTTCAACACAACTATGCTCTAACAGAATGTTTTAACAGCACAGTGAAATGAACTCAAAATAAAAAATTGTAATTCATAACATCTAAGTACAATGGACAAAGTATACTTCTCAACGCTACTCTCTACATTTCTCTTTAAAATTGCCATAGACACATTACAATTACATGCAAAATTGACTAAAGACCTGTTCTCATCCTTAGAATAAGCCATTTTGGATCGCACGGTAGAATGTGGAATTGGAACCATTTCGCTTTTTGTGATAGCATATATATTGTGACCACAGATTGTGCCGATCTTCCTTCGCTTCGTTATAAGCAGCATGTAATATGGCTCAAGAAATTTGATAAATCCTAATCAAATGAAAAAAAAAAAAACCCTATATTTATTCTGATGAAAAATGTGGGGAACAAGACTAGGATAACAATAACAATTGAGATCTTATACAGAAATAGAAAAATACCAATGATTCCATAGCAAGTTGTTACAAATTTAAGCCCTCCTGTAGACTTGTTTCCTTCATGTACCCGCCTCAGAAGGTCACAGCACTCAATTTCTGAGTATATTGTTGAATCTTCAACGATGTTCAATTCAGATGGCTCCAATCTGTCAATCTTTAAGACCCTCCAAAATGTTCTGTGTTTGTCTCTTCCGATCATGTAAAATTTCTGAGCGTAGAAAAATTGTAAGCCACAATAATAGTGCTTTATAGTAATTCATAGACAAAATATTAATAAAGGAAGAGAACACCTCCACAAGCATTCTGTGTAACACTAATAAAGAAAAAAACTAAATTTAATGGCAAACTTATTTCTAAAACTATTGAAAGTAGTTTTATTTTCTAACATAACAAAAAACAGCATAATAGTCATTTAATCCATACAAGTGTCAAGAGATGGTGTCACTATGAACCTAAATGTCAAATGAGAAATGGTTTTACTAAGTCCAGATTAAGAGGGCAGGTTTTAAGCACTATCCAGTTTCCAGACATTGTGACAATGCCACATTGAGCTTGCTAGGTTTAAACAATTGCATACATATTACATGTTGCGCATGGAATGTATATGAAATGAACAATTCATTGCTTGAACCAGACACGATGCTTTCTGTAAATCCTAACAACTTCAACAGGTGTCATTCTCTCATAGTTACAACATAATAAATCCAAAGTAGAAAACGAAAACAACATTCTATCCAGAGCAGAGAACAACAATCAACGTCATTATATTACCATTTCAAACAAAAAGGAAGGTGATAGTATGAGAGAATGATCCTACCCTAAACATTGACCAAGAGACAGGAAACACAATGATGTAAAAGCATGTGACAAATGATGATGACATGAGTGAGAAGATCATGTAATTACGTCAACCAAAATTCAGACTCTAACTCTATCAACTTTTCTCATTTACGTCTCTTTTCCCACTAAAATACTTTAATTATATTGTTTTGATTCTACATTTTTTACTTTTGCTCCTTTTTAATCGAAGCTTCTGAACAAGGCTACTCGATTTTTTCCAGATTGAGGGGAATAAGACAAGAACATACCAGCAGTGGCTTTAGACAGAAAAATAAAAAATATGTGAGTGGAGGCAAATGAAGGTGACAGATCTATAAGAAACAAGAAGTGAAATTTAAGGAATAAATATCACATTTTTTTTCCTTTTTAGGTCTCCTTTCCTGAATAAGAATGTAACACTTTAATCAAATGATTTTAGTTAACTTTTTTTCCTTTGCCCCATTTCCATCAAAATTTCTGGATATATTTAGAAGGCTACTTAATTTTGCATTACAGAGGAGACCAGGACAAAATGGACAAGCAATGGCTTGAGATGGAAAACATAAACGATGTGAAAGTAAGAGATAAATGGACACATTTATGAGAAGATTAACATGGATAACTTTACCACTTTTTTTCCTTCAAGGTCAGTCTCATTTTCCTGAATAAGAATGTAGCAGTTTAGTTCAATAATTAAGGTTCCTTTTCTTACCTTTATAACCCTTTTCATCAAAGTTTCTGCATATATTTCACATCAATTTTTTTTTTTGGGATAGAGGGTAGTAAGAGAAGAACAGGAATGAAGTGGCTACCTTTTGATAAAAACTTCGGCAATTTAGAATTACAAAATAAAAAACTGAAACCAAACTATATTCCAGATCCGACCAGATGCATAAAATTGATGAAAGAAAATAAAAAAAAAATAACCCTAGTTTCCCAATGAATGCTTGTTAAACACTCAATCAGTAGATATCACACGATTTTGCAGTAAGATCCAATGAAATTAGTGTGCTTAGGTGTTTAATAATCCATTACACACAAGTAAACCAAAAATATTTGGGGGAATAAACAAAAGGCAGTGTAAACATGGTCAGACAATAAATCCAATCAGAAAACAGTGGGGTTATAGAAGTCCACGAACAGTTGTTCTGCAAATCATTAAATACTTACATTTATTTACCCTCACAAGCATCATGACGAAAACAAATGAAAGTTACAAATACCTGCTTTGAATGATTAAAGTCAGGGACGACTCATCAATGCATTATGGTGAATCAAACGAAATCCACAAGAATCTAGACAAGACAACACTTCATAAAACCAATCTCACAGGGACATGTATCCAAATCCCAAATGGAAATCTCCTCATATAGAAAACCAAACTTTCCACATGACTTTGGTTCCTTTTCCCAATGCAAAAACATTATACTTCATCACTGAATTTGTGCACATAAACATGAATTCGACAAGGGAAAGAAAGAAAGAAATTCAAAATCAAACCCAAACAAAACAACATCTTAAATCATAAATCAATAAAAGAAAAAATAAACATGCTGAAGGGGAAAGAAATTCATATCTAGATCATGGTCAAAAAATAATGTATCTGTAATGCACAAATCATCGATGACAACAAATCATTGATGAGAGAAGAAGAAATATTAGAAATATTTACCGAGCGAGTCTCATAGAGCCTGAACTTCTGCATATAACAAGACTTAAGGTCGGCTCCATCTGCAACAGCGTCGTTGGTCTGCACCTTCTCCTTTGTTGAATTTGAATCCATCTTCACAATTCAGATCCCGAGCCTCAAAAAGCTCGGGTTTCCAATGAGATCACCAGCAGAAAATTCGAAAAAAATCACCAACAAAGAGCTTCTGTTTGATCAAACAGAAGCTCTTCGCTCTTCCACACACACACAAAAAGCACAACAAAACCCCCCAAAAAGGTCACAAACTTTACATCAAACACAAGTTCCCTGATACACACACCCCACAAGAACTACAATACAAATCTCAAAACTTTACATCAAATGGCAGATATAAAATTCCCTTAACAAAGACAATGGCACCAAAATTCAAAAGGGACAAAAAAAATTAAAATTAAAAATAGAGGTTCAATTGAATTAAATGAGAAACCAAGGGGAAAGGAGGAAAAAAGCAGCTTTTTCTATAAATCTAAGAGATTGGATGGTTTTGGGGAATGGAGAAGAAGCAGGAGCAGCTTTTGGGTCTCAGATGAAAAGGAAGTGAAAATGAGATTGTCAGGGAAGGAAGCAGAGAGGAGAAGAAAGCCACTGCATCCACACAAAAAAAATAAAAATAAAAAGAAAAACAAAATGAATGAATGAATGAAAATCATAATGAGAAATGCAAAGCAGTAAAACAATTTTAAAAGACACAAAATTGGTGTTTTCTCTGGTTTGCGTGTGCGCATTTTCTCTCTCTACCTGTGTTCCAAAAATTTTGTCAGCTTCTATGTATGTGAATTGTGTGATGTCTTTCTCAATTTTTATTTATTTTTTTCTTTGAACCTTCTCTTCCCATTTCTTATACCAAAATAAATTTTGAATCATATTAATTAAGATTAATTAGCTGGGTAACAGAACATATCTTCTAATAAAATACCATGTTATTTAATATAAATGATTTTTTTTTCAAGTGACATTAATTATAAAGTATTATTTTTATTGATAGTGAGAAGAGGTTTATTTAACTGAAATAATTACTGTATTTGAATAATTATTTTCAAAGTTTGTTAAAAACTTCAGTTAAAGAAAAAAGTTTAAACTAATTTATATAATATTAAAACAAACTTTCAGATAAATTAAAATATTTTATGTTTATTCTATTAAGAAAACTTACTATTTATTCGTTTCTACAATATTCAAACATAATATTCAAACTAAAATCCGTTAAACAAGCATATTAAAATTTAAAGACTTAATTATACATACTGCTATTTTTATCACTTAATATTCTTCTTTTATTATCAGTTTTTAAATTTTTAATGTTTAATTAGTCTGTTAAATTTGTAATAAGATTACAAAGTATTCCAAACAAATTTTTAAAAACAAATCATAACTATTGATTTGAAAAACCAATATTACTATTATTATATTTTGTAAATGACTATATATCATATAGTTAAACACAAAAATAAATGTCAAAAACATTATTTCACTTATATTAAATCAAAGTTATTTAATAAAAAGTAAAATAAAATGTGAAAAATTATGTGGGTACATTTTTTTCCAAACTTTATGAATGGTTCAACACGTGACCTATAAATAACATATATTTATTTCATAATTGGTCCCGTTTTTGTTACTTAGTGATTTGGTTAAACTTATAGTATGAAAAACATTTAGTTTATTACTTCAAGAAAAAAAAAATATCTCAAATTAAACATATCCATAATATCCCAGAAAATTCATCCAAATTGTAAAATAAAATTTTCATATTAGTAAAATATCAGCTATTATTCAGTAATATTTTCAAATGTTACCTGACCAATTTTAAAAGATTATAATCAATAACTATTTTTTTAAATATATCTGACAAATTTATGAAGTAACACTTATTAAATTATAACATTTCATTGGTGAGTATATAAAATTAGTATGTTGAATCTTTCACAATTTCTCTAATGATAGCATCTTTAAATAAATAAATAAAATAGAAGAGGGGCATGAGTATTATTTAAATCATCCACTATGATTATGATTGTAAATAAACAATGCATTTACTTCAACGATTGATATAATAAGAATACTAATTTTTAAAGAAAAATATTGAGTTGATTCCACGCAGAGAAAGAATATACTAATAGATGGCTTCAAATACCAATAATTTATGGTTTATAATATTTTTGCACATTCTTCTTTTCTTCTCCACCACGTCTTCTTTCACTTTCTTAATATAAGATCTATCTTTTCAACATTCTTATAAGAAAATCTCTCATAAGTCTATTAAATTAAATATTTGAAATAATCATGGTGATAAGAATTGTTAAATTTTTTTTATTATATAATGTGACATTTAAAACATGATAAAAATCATGTTAATTTAATATGTTATCTGAATTTCCTAAAAAAATAATTATTTTTAAATTAAAGATATGAGTTTTATTTAAGAATATAAATTTTAAATATTTTACCTAATGTTTAATAGAAAGAGTATTAGAAGATTAATGATTATTCTATAATAAAATCTTAATTATATAAAATATATACTACGTTTTTTTTATCAATTTAATTCTGTATTTTACTATATTTTTTAGTATGAGATGTGCCAGTATGTTTCTTTTCATATTAGCTACTTCCACGTTACTTTTCTTAATTTTTAATAACTTATTTTATTTTTAATTTTAGTTTTTCTTTTAATGCATGTTGAAATTTTTCAGCATCTTTGGTGTCACTTGGTCCAATATTAATGTTCACTTTTAATTTTCTTCTCAGTTAACTATTTTTATTTTTTTTATTATACGGTACAAAATACTTTGTGTTCGTACATTCAACAGTATATGAAGAGATAAAATAAAATGAAAAAGTCATGAATAAACTTTTATTAGATAATTGTGAAAAAATGATAATATTAAAAATTATATATAAAATTTAGAAATTAATTAATTATTTCAATTAATATTAGTTTTTTATAATTATATATAATGAGGAATATACTTTTTATTTTATTTTTTCAATTTTATTCTATTAATTACTAATTTTTTAATTTAAATAATTATTCATAATATTAATTATAATATTTTTATTTAATAAAAAAATTATTTAATTTATAACTATATTTTTTTGTTTTAATTATTGTTTTAAAATTTTAAATAATTTATAGATTTTTTAAAAAATATTACAATCATGTATTTATGCTGGTAATAACAGTAATGATGATTATAATAATTAGGATACGGTCTTTATTGCTCTAACGTTCTATACATTAATTTTGTGTAATAAATACTGTCAAAATTTTATTTTTTATTTATTTCAAATCATTTTTTATTTGTGCACGTTTTGCTTGTGGAAGGGCCACATATAAATTGCTGCCAAATTCAAATGACCCATGGGAGGCTATTAATATTAATTGTAATTGTGAAATTATTTTGAATTGCTTAATAATGAAATTTTTAGGTAATTGTTAAATTATTTTGAATTGGTTACTGTTGTCATTGTCAACATTTATTTCAAACTTTTAGTTTTAAGTTTGTTTAGTTAAAAAGTTTTATTCAAACTACTGAATTCATTAACTATTTTCTTAATAATTGAATTTTTTTAATGCAAAATATATTAAAATAGTATTTTGTTACATATGATATTATATATATAATTAAAAAATTATATGATTTTTTAAAAGTATACCTCCTTTACATATATTTATGTAATAATAACTAGTTTTTAAAATATAGTTTAATTATAATATTTGAAAATAACTATTTTTTATTAAAAAATATTGAACTATTGTTTTCACTAGTGAATATAAAATGATTTGTTTTGATTGTCGCTGTTTTTCTAAGAAGGTTTGACTTGGAAAAGGTTCGAAAGATCAGAGTTACGAAAGAACAGCATTAAGATAAATATTCTATTATTTCACGCAATAATTCTGATTGGTCACTAGTTTATTAGCGTGTTAAACTTTCGTAATAAATAGATTTGTCATGAACTTCACTTCGTCTATAGTTCAACAATTAATTATACTAATTAAAACTCCTATATTTTATAATGAACAAAGTTTGTTAAATGTGTTTTATTTTTCTTTGTTCAGTTGTTGTCTGCACAGTTTGATTAAAATAAAATAAAAATAATAATAACTGAATAAAAAATAAAAAAAGACTGATACATTTTCTTAATTCAACAAATAAAAATATTAACAATAAAATTGAGATTTTTCCATTTAAATTTTTCAAGAGATAAAACACATCAACAACGTATGATTAATACAATTAGTGTCCGGTGGAAACCCAAGCATACTTATGCACAGTATGTCAGTTTTTTTTTTAAATATATTTAAAATTAAAAACAATAACTATTAATTTAAAAAAAGCTAAAAATATATATTATATTATATTTATACAATAAGAACAGTAGTAACTTTTCATTATAATAACTACTATTTATGATGTAAACTCTTTTATAAATCACAAAAATTAGTTATATTTATAAAGAAAAAATTATTATTTATTTTTTATTGAAGAAAAGTAAAATAGAAGTCTCTTGGGTTGAAGTGGCCTCTTAATAAACGTGGCCACATCTTTCAATAGCTATCGACAGCTGGCGTTATGACGTGGCACTACATAGACATCTCATCTTAAACCACGTGATGTTAACTTCTCTTCACCTGAAAATCAGTACCACGTGTCTTCTCTCCTTCCTATCCTACCTTTTCCACTCGCCACAAGCGCGTGGGACCTACTTTCTTAATTATTTTCATCATGCATACCTGATACCAATATTGTATCACCCGTTCTTATCTTTCAAATAAGAAATTCATCTGAAAAAAAAAACAAATTAACATTAAAATTTGGTGTGTTTAAAAATTTAGATGATGTCTAATTTGGAAGGTAAAAGGAGAGAGAAAACTGTGTGTGCCCAATGTTTGTGAAAACTGTTTATTCTCAATGGATTGATTTGGATGAGGTATGCATGTTTTTTGTTTATTGTTAACTTGTAGCGTGCATTTAGAAAAGTAGATAAAGTTTTATTCTTTGAGACACTGTATCAAACAGGTGGTGAACACTTTGAATAGTATATGGCATCTTCAACTTCAGAGGACTTCGTCACGTTTGAAATGACCCTAATTCAAGAAATACACTGCAACACAGAGACAATAATTGAGAAGTTGGAGAGACAAATGAAAAAAAAAGGAGTAACATGTCAAAACAAAGCTTTTTATTGATTCTTTTCACATGATAATAATGGAGGAGTAGTGGATGATGCATTATTCTTGAAGAATTTGAGATGATGAGAGTGAAGAGTAATATTATGAATTCAATTATTAGGAATTAGTACTATTCAAAAGAAACAAAAGAGGATTCAATTCAACCTCATCATTCATCCATCATCACATACATACTTTTCAACTACCATGCATCAAACCCTACAATTATGTATCATTTGGGTTGCCATAAATTCAAAGTCATGTCTTTACTATACTTAATATGGATACCAACAAATTGAAGTTGCTTTTGCATCTTATCCCTATTCACAAATAGCCAAAACCCTAGCTATGCACTTGCTATCTATACCAACAAATTAGTACTTTGTGTTTTTCAAGAAATTTGCTGCATCAGGTTGGAATACTCAGTCCATAATTCATTATTCCCTTTCTTGTTTTAAATTATTAGTAGAACATTTGCCCAATTTTATGGTATAACAAAAGAGCTTGCAAATCAATGTTTATCGAATCAATTAGAAAAATTCCTTTATTTCTATTTTAGACTTAAGGGTGTGTATTTGGATTTCTATTCAAAACTATGGAATGGACTTGCAATATGAAACTATGACACTCATAGATTAGGTTAACCATATTATATATATATATATATATATATATATATATATATATATATATATATATATATATATATATATATATAAAAGTACAAATAATTATTTTTATTTTATTTCGTTTTGTACCATATATTTATGTCTATTTTATATTGATAAAATTTGTGTACAGATCTTTTAATGAGTTTGTGTTGTAATTGATAGTTTAATTTTTAAGGTGTTACAGTACATTAAATAAAGACAGACACAGTATATTTCTATTTAAAGTGTCATAAAAAGAAGCTTGTTATGATATTATTAATCATTTGTTATTATTTTTTTATTTTCCCTTCTTAATTGGCATTTTAACTTTTCACCTTTACAGATTTTGTAATAATTTGAAATCTTAATTTGTTGAAGCAAATCCAACCACTGCATAAAAGTAAGTGGTCTCATATAAATAACCACAAACAGAGTTGCTATAGTGAACAGTTTTTAACTTTGTATATAACCTTTATCCTGTTTTGTTTTGTAAGGTTTCGTAGAAAACTGTTTAGCAACCTCTTATATTCAATATTTAACAAAAGTGGGTAAGCATTATTCAGCAGTTGTTTCTGGATTATTGCTGTTATACTATTAGGCCGTGTTTGTGTTTAAACTATACAATCTAATAAAATAATTTATTTCTTTAAAATATTAAAATAAAATAAAATACTTGTTTGATAAAAAAAAAATTTAAAAATGAAATTGAGAAATTTCAAGAAAGTATTTCAAAAAATAAATTTGAAATTCACTAAAAAAATGAAATTTCATTTTTTTTCATTCCACTATCACTCTAAACGCGATGATTGATCCAAGTCAATCCATGATGAAGGTCGAGCTGAGTTAGTTTAGGACAAAGGTCGAGCCAAGTCAACATGGGTTGATGGTTAAGTTGAATTGGCCTAGAACGAATGTCGAGTCAAGTCGACAGAAAACGATGATCGAGCCGAATCTGGATTAATTCGGTTATACCTTCGGTTCAGGTCCATAATGAAGGTCGAGTTGAGTCGGTTTGGACTAAAGTCAAGTTGTACTGACCCAGGTCGAAGGTCGAGTCGAGCCATCACGTGTCGAAAGTCAGATCGAGTTGGTCTAAATCGAAGGTCGAGTTGAGTCGTCACTTACCAATGATCGAGCAGAGTCGGTCCGAGCTGAAGTCAAGCCAAGTCGGTTCAGGTCAAAGTTGAGCCAAGTCTGATCGAGCTAAAGTCAAACCGAGTCCATTTGGATCGAGGTCGAGTTTAGTCGATTTGAGCCGAAGGTCGAAACAAGTCAACCCGGTCCAAAGGTCAATTCGAGTTAACCTAGACTGAAGGTTGAACCAAGTTAGCCCAGACCGAAGTTGAGCGAGTCAATCCGTGCCAAAAATTGAGCCTAGTCGGTCCAAGTTAAATCTTCATGAATTGATCCTAACTAAAAGTTAAGACGAGTCATCCAGAATCAAGGTCAAACAATATCAAATCAGGTTCAACAAAAATTGAGTTTTTTTTAAAATTGAAATTAAATTGCTTTATTCAAACAAAAAATAAATCTAAAATATTTCAATTACTCGATGTAAATAAACGATTTAATAAATAAATAAAATTCAACTACAAATAATTCAAATATCATATATTTCAATTTAAAATTACTCATTCAAATATAAAGTTAAAGTTTTGTAAGTTTTCGCAGTGAAGCATTGGAAATTTCCGATTGGAACATGAGTCTAGTTCATATTAGGTAAAATTAAAAGAATTTAATACCTCGTAACTAAGATGACATATAAGTTTATTATATTAAAATTTGTAATTAAATATAATGTGAATTCTTTATATAAATCGGACTCGTATGCAAGTGACTTGAATGTTTAGTAGTATTTAAACAATTGAGAAGAAAAACTTTCGTTCTCTTATTTTGGGACTTCCTTCAAATTTTCTTTGTTCTGTTGGTTCAAATTTATCTGAATTTTATAGTTGAACAGGCTTCTATATTCATTTATGGTGGAGTGTATTAATTTTTGTTTTCATCAAATTTAAGAGCAGTGATTACATAAAATGCCCCCTCCATAAATGTGTGGTCCTGATTATTAGATCTATGATTGAAAATGAGAAACAAAATAAATCTATAGAGAGATGGGGAAAGGGACTTGTGCAATGTGCTCCACGTTGCTTTTACTCATCTCATTGTGGAGTGTTTCTTATAAGTTATAAACAAAACTATTATTTTATTCTTTTGGTGATTTCATGAACAGAAAAATCTCAATATAAAAATAATGAATTTTTTTTTGATCTAGCATCATTACTTGTTCTGGCTAGTATATGTTTTTTGTGCTTAGATGTTCATGTTTTGAAAATTGATGTAAATTTCCTTATATTTTAAAATGTGTTGCTTAATGGAATTTATCTCTAATTTAACTATACTAAAGAGCTTTTATTATTATATTAAGATTGTGAATTTATGTATATTACATGAATTAAGTTTAACTTGTTTTTATCATTAGAAGAATATTTACTCTCACTTTATATATATTCTCACATATATTATATTTTGATATTATTTGTAGTCAACATAAATCTTGATCTATAACCATCTTATTTTTATATAAAAGTTAAAAATTTCCGATATTACTTAATTACACACTACATTTATTTACAAGAAACACAAAATAATACTTTGAAAAATATGTTTTGTTCCTTTTCAAAGTTTAATTTAGTATTTTATTTTTTCTTAATTTAGATCTTAGTCTATTTAATTTTAAAATACATTAGTGTTATTTAAATTGTTTCATATTTATAGAACGACAGCTATATTTTTTTCTTTTATTAAATAAAAAAATTAGAATTATAATTAATAAATATAGAACTAATATACTTGCAATTTAATTTTTCACAAGAATTATACTAAAAACTTATTTCTTTTTCATCGTAATTATACTTAGAAGTTAAATTTTCACAATAAACTAATTTATATTCATACTTAAATTTAATATTTAATAATAACTTTTTACTTTTGAAAAATTCAAAATTTGATCAAACTGAGATATTTTTAACAAAGTTTGAGGATTAGCTTATTAATTTAAAATATAATAACCAAAACTAAATTTCTTACACATACATACATTTAAATTGTTTTTTTTTTCCTTTCTAGAATATTACATGGATACAATTGGTTTACTTATTAAGGTAATGGATGAAATTGTGAAAGTTAAAGGAAAAACATTTCAGTCAAGGAAAAAAACCTCTAGACGGCAGCGTTTTGGAGCTGAGGAACGTGAAGACAAACCCTTGTGACATTGGTGAAGCAGAGAAAGGGAACAGAGCTCGCAAGAATTTGTTGCTACTTCTGAAGTCTGTTCTGCGTAGGTCAGTGAATCTGCATTCGCGCGATTTGATTATTTTTTGATTTAAGGGGTGCATCTATGGAATTGAACTCTTTGTTGAACTCGGTTAATATTTGGGAAGAATATTACAGTGCTCTTGTGAAAATCAGTTTCTGAATGCTGATTTTTCCTAATTCTTTGCTGCATGTTTTATGGACTTGTTCAATTCTGTAGTCAATTTTGGAATTTTAACTATGCGGTGTGTGTGCGCCCGCGCGCGCGTTGGGTTTAAACATTGATCCACTGTAGTGCAGTTCATTCTACTACACATATTTGTTCTTGCTATTTATTTTTCTAATTCCCAGGTTTGTAAAATTGCAGCTAATTTGCGTTCATTTCCTTGTCATACACCTGCACTCCCTGCAGATTGCTATTTCTCCGTGTGTAGTTTTTGTTTCAGTAATTGGCAAATCGAGAGGCACGATTCGTGTTTCATTGCTCCACTCAGTCACATCATATTTCTCAGAAGTCATTTTGTCCTCCCCTTTTTAGGTTCATATGGCTTTGCGAGGGGTTTGGCAACTTCACAAGCTGATTGTTAGTTACTGCGACTGGGGAGGAAGTAGCAGAGGTATAAGGTACGAACGAGTACAATTTTTTCATATCTTCAATTCTATCGTGTCTTATGCTCATATTCATATTTATGTTCTTGGCAACAGTGAATTACTGGATTTCTGCCTATATTTGTAATGTTGCATTTAACCTCTTAGATAATGTTTGTGTGTTTTGAAGGGATGGAGTCGAATGGTTCACGAATGATATGTGATTTTTTGTTACTAGATGAATATTTGAAATTCCTTTCAGGACTTGACAACTGAAATTTGTTACTGGCTTGCATAACTTGCATCTAAATATATGATAATATTAACGATTTTCAAATCAGGCTTGTGCTCTTTGAAATAGATGTCGTAACTTTATCTTCGTTCTTATGTTTACTTGCCAGTAAAATTTAAGTGTTTGCATTCCTTTATTCTGCTTGTTTGAGTATAAAACCCTACATGATAACTGAATAACTGAACTTTATATTTGGCATCAACATTCGGTGTTGCAAGGGAGAATTTTATGAATTACAATTAACAGCTCGTTTTCGCTTGTTTGCCATATTGGCTGTGATTCTGACTTCATGCCAATAACAGCCTTTTAACAATGAAATTAGAAAAAAGTTAAACATCTATTCTACTTCTTGATAACCATACTTCTCCCTCTTATCTTCTTTGCACTATTACTGAAAATTTATTGGATATGAACGAGTATAATTTTCATGTTTGCTTACTACTTTGAATAGTGGACTCTGAATACAGTTTTAAATATTTGAATAGGGCATTTATGGAGTCTCAGTTGCCAGTGTTTAAGGAGAAGAATCCTCAATTAGAGGTGGTCACTGAGCTCATCCGTGGCCAGCATCCTCATCTGAAGGGTTTTTACAGTAAGTTTGTTGTGCTCACCTGTAACTGTGTAACTAATTTCCTTTCCTTAGTTTCATTGACAACTCTCCGTGCAATGTTGTATGGGATATTGAATATTGGGGCTGTATGAAGGCAATAAGAAAATTATGCTCAAATTTGTAAAGATGAGATTGTTACACTGGATGAGTTGTATACAATACAAGATGGGATAAAATATGTAGTAGAGAACAAATTTGGAGCAGCACCTATTATGGAAAAGATGTTATAGTCTTGCCTTATGTAGTTTGGCATATGGGAAATAATGAAATTGGATTAGATGGAAGGTAGTTCAATATTTAGAGATAGAGGAAATCCAACAAAAGACTATAGGAGCAACATTTAGAAGAGTTTAGATTAAATGGTTTATCATTTGGTATGATTTAGTCGGATCTAATGGTGCTGTTGATACATGTAGCCTACTCCACCTGGTTGGAAAATGCTTTTGTTGTGATTGATGATTGTTTAATGAAATGCAGAGAACAAAAACCAGCGAGTGATATGTGTGAAGAATATGGATCCAGAAGACATATTTTTGCATGCATCTAGACTAAGGAACGCATTGGGCAGAAAGGTAGTGAAATTGAGGACAAGACATGTAACCAAACACCCTAGTGTGCAAGGTACGTGGACAACTGCCGTGAAATATTAAGGTCCAGGTATATGAGAAAGTTACCCTTGGTGTATTTGACAAGATTTTCCTTCTCTTCCGGTGATTTAATCAGTTTGTGAACTGGTGAGAGTAAGTTCTTATCTTATCTGGCGCCATTTCTAGTCAATAGTTCATATACCTTTTTTGTGGTTATGTTGTTTGCTTCACCGTGCTGAGACTAACGAGATAGAAAGTGTTTTTCTGTTCCCTATAAAGCTCTGCTATGTTTTAGTAGAGGGAATGTTGCAATCGGCTATTAGGCCAAATGAAGAAATGTTTACTTTTTAAAAGGACTACTTTTGGATTCAAGATTTTCACGTTAGCAGCAGTGAGGAACTATAAAAATAAGTGGTAAATAAATAAATCTTCTACTAGCTTATTCTTGTCTTTTAAGAGCGTTTGTATCAAGTGCTTGGAAATTTGATTTGAATCATCTTAATTTTGTAAAATGAATTTTAGTTGAAGTTGAAAGAATACAGTCTTTAATTGAAAAGTGATTCTACAAAGTGAATAACTTATTTCCCCAAGTCCCAACCAAAACGAAACTTACTTTTGGACCTAGCAATCGTATATGCAGAACACGTGTGTTTGAAGTGAAATAATTTATATTTAGATACTTTTTTTTTTTGTTGAAAAAATGATTTAAGTTATAATGTTATTTGGCGTCAAATTCCCGAAATTAGTGCAAGAACAAATGAAAACTTGTTTGTCCAAGTGTTTCTAATTTCCCTTTAAAATCTTGTATGAAGATAGAGGAAGTAAACCGAACAAATGTCTCCGGGTTTCATTTCTCTAAACAAGAATGAAACTTAATAGAAAAAGAAGGTCCATTCCATTGTTTACTACTATTTTTTTCTTCATTCAAATTTAGATGCATAAGATCAAACAAAGTTTTACATTATAAATTGATTGTTTTTTTTATAAATTTTTACATAATTAAATTAATGATAATGTAAAAACTTAAGTTATAACTCTTGTCGTTCTTGTGATTTTCTTAAAACAACATAATAATATTTTTGTTTCAACAATGACATAAAATTTGTTCCATCATCGGTGCATAGATGGTAGCCAACTTGCAAGTGTTCTTGTTATTCATTTTTGTTTTCTACTCGTCAATACTTTACTCCTGTTACAAAACGAAGAATAAGTTTTCTTCAGCTAAATTTTGGGTTGTTTTTCTTTATAGTCCTTCATTTAACATAAATTATTTAATTCAAAATTAGTTCTATGAATTCAGCTTCACGCAAAATTAACTTTACAAATTCTAATTAAATTAAATTTTCTTTTAGAAAAATTGAATCATATAAATTCGCAAACAACCACATCTCTCCTAAATGCGTGTTTGAATATTCATCACAGTGGTGTTTTCATTTTGATATCAAAGAGAACCAAGCTTGTTTCATAAATGAAAAGTACATTCAGAAAATGTCATTCCATGTTTTATCCTTAGGTAGAACTGATTCTCTAAAGAGTTGACTTTTATTATACTTTTACAATAACCACACACACACACACATATATATATATATATATATATATATATATATATATATATTATAT
>Ga0209589_1000367_pt1 | contig 60376 bp, 42 predicted proteins | sample CowpeawhiteBW_FD_187525 | JGI IMG/M metagenome (GOLD analysis project Ga0209589, IMG submission 187525) | Root nodule microbial communities of legume samples collected from California USA - Cow pea white BW (SPAdes) (version 2) | ecosystem: Host-associated > Plants > Roots > Nodule | place: USA... | reverse complement strand
ATATATATATATATATATATATATATACTCTGGGAGAAGTTGTCAAGAGATCTCGTAGTAAACAATATTTCTGAATATGTGGTCTTTAACTGAACTCAATGACACTCTGTGATTTGTTATATTTTCTACACAAACACAATCCAATGCTGGACTAAATCCTGAACATCATAAATCGAAATGAAGCACCGAGGTTTGTGAATTTGAGTTCATCAAGGGATTATAAGGCTTTGTATATTTTCGAAATCCTATCTTCAGAACATGGACAATCCTACAACACGTTGAATTTGGAAAGATCAAGACAGTAATCTGTCTTATCATTATATCATCAGAACATGGATAAGCCTACATAGCGTCATGTTTGGGATAACCACTAATTTTCCCTGGTGTTATCTATACGATAATCGGTGTAATCCTATCCTGAATCTGTGAAACACGCGCATGATATCATAGTGTTTTTTTAATTGAAAAATTGTATCATCTCAATTACACTATTTTTTCGTGATTGATTTTGGACTGTAGTTATTACTAATGTTATTTCGATAGTAATTCTAAATTTCACTTATCAAAACAAGAAAAGAATAATTTCTCTGGAAAAACAGCCTCAACGAGACGTATTATATAGCATTTAAAATTAGTCCATTAGTTTTAACATTTGACAAGTCTCGAATAATCCAGTAGACAAATAACATAATTCGGTCTATCCAAGAGTGATTATTAGTTATTTACACGTATATATAAAAATCATAAATTCTTGTTAAAAACATGTACAGTTATTTTCAAATTCCCGATACGGAATATAAAGCTATGAGTGTAATAAAAGGGGATGTGAGGAAGAGAAGTGTATACGATGAGTAACATAAATATTTGATTCCTAGGTATTTTTACATGTATGTATTAAAGATTTAAATGAGTTGATAAAACTAAGATGCATAAATTAATTTTGGATACTACTCGACATTAGACTAAGTTTACATAATTCACTTTATTTTGTTTTTGATCAATCGGAGTAATTATTTATTGAAAATTTCATCAAAATTAACCCTAAATAACCAAACCTAGAGGTACAAAGACCTCCTGGTGATATTTGATTATTAAAGCTTCATTTGTTTACAGTTAGAAAGAATAAATATTTTCCAATAATTGATCTAACCTGAGCTACATGCCACCATATAACTTGCTCTACTGATTGGAAGGTTAAACACTAGGGCTCAGAAAAAAAAAATTATATATGATAGTACAAATGAAAAGATGAACAAAAGAAGGCTTAATTACTGCTGCTATCTTCACCAGACCTTAAGAGCTCAAACCGCTTGAATTGCTTTGTTCTTGCCAGTTTTTAAATCCGAACCACCAACCGGAGCATTTGCATGGAATGCTGACTGCCTAGAGGGTTCCCCTAATAACTTTAAGGAAAGTGGGGAAGGCTCTCTATCACGTACCTGTGTTTCCCCAATGCTGAGATGAGACATTCCCACGAGTTCGTCAACATTCACAGGTTCCTTGGGAATGACTGGGATTGGCCTGTGGACCTGATGATGAGATGTCTCTCCTCCCTTAACTTCTTCAAAAGGAGCTGCAGTTGATGGCCATATGGGAAATGGAACAGGTAAATAAGTGGGGAAGAATCCATGAGGAGCCATTGATGTCAGTCCGTTTGATCCCATCATAGTTTCATTGCTCTGTTCCACGTTTTCTTGAGAAGTAGTTTCCATGGGTTCAAATTCTGATTTCAGGGAGAGATTTAGTGAAGGCTGCGAATTTCCATTACAAGGTAGCGAATTCTCAGAAGGTGGAAGCAGAACTTGTTCTTCTGGCACAGAAGGTGGATCTGAAGTCTGACATGATTAAAAATAAAAGTTAGCGAGAGATGCAGAGGAAAAGTATTACCACTACTACGTTTACAACAGAATCTTAGAACATAACTAATTGGCAGTGTCCAGCAACAACAAAGATGACCCCATTTACTTGGCAAATAGAGAATCCTGTAAATGCATCATAGTAACAGAAAAGTTTATCTAAAGCAAAATCCAGGGTCGAATGTCCAATACAGTAAAGTTGTCATCTTGTCATGATATTCAACCCAAGAAAAACCTTGGTGTTTTTCAATGGTGTTTTTCAATAAAGACATGACATGTATAAACAAGAAACTAGATGTGCGATGGGAATAACAAGAACTATTAAACTTATAGCAGAGAAGCCATGACATGTATTCACGTGTATTGCTGTTCATTCACAAGCAAGAACAACACTAATTTTCCCTCCATTAGAAAACATCGAGGCATAATAAGATATGTGCATGATTGCCAATTAGCAATTAGATGTGATATGATGAATAAAACCAACCATTTCTGGAACCATGTCAAAAAGGCTGGAACGTCTCTTTCTCCTGGTAGCATGACTTTGCCGGATAAAATACTTCTGGGCATGACTTGCTACTTGAGTAGGGGTCCTTGATACAACAAAATTACGTGCTATCCCACGCCAGTCTCCTTTGCCCAGCTTCTGGAGACCAATTAAGAACAGTCTATGTTCTTCTTCAGTCCACGCAACACCTAAAACAAACAAGTAAATATTGAATAAAGTAATCCAATCACCAGACACAAAAGGGCATGTGACAAAATAAGGTACTCCCACCCTCTGTCTTTTTTAGATTCTTTCATCTAAATCAAGAAAAACATTTAACCCTTTTATTTTCAACACAATTTTAAATAAGTTACTATTATACTTCTTTCAGTTTTCTCTTACCAAACAATTTTCAATGCATGATCAAATTGGAAGTAATGGCATAAATAGGAAAAAAAAAATTGTTATTTTTAAATTTTAAAAATAACAGATAAAAAAGAACAATTTTTTCTTTAAAAAAATTACCATTATATAGGAACAGGGGGACTAAGTACCAAGGTAGAAAACATTCTAGATCGGGTAATAGGTATGACATAATGAGATTAGTGTCAATAATAGAAAGTTAATTCCTTCCTTTTTTAAGTGTGTTTAATGTTCCTTTGGAGAAAGATAAGGGTATAAATAACAAAATAAAAAGTAATAAAGGTTATCTTAAACTTTAATAAAATTCAAATATATATATATATATATATATATATATATGGACCCGAAAGAAAAAACCATGGGAGTAGTACTTTCCTTTGTAACTAAAAATTAATGAGTGAGTTTGTCAGCGTATTAAATACTCTTTTTTACCTTTTTTGTTTCTATGGTTTTCTGTACATAAACCAGTTTCCTTGTCAGTAAAATTGTAAAGAATTTCTTTTTCCTTGTAATAAAGTAACAAAATTTACTAAGTTAACTATCTGTTGATCATTGATTAAAACCAGGCATCATCATTCCAAGAGTTAAAGATTTCATGTCACTGAAAATCTCTCTAGAAGAGGGTCCTGTAGCTTACAGAGAACGGAATATCAAGAATAATACATAGTATTCTCAGCCAAAAATTGCATTACAAAGCCACCTTAGGATGAATAGCAAATCATCAACAAAAATGTTGGCTTTAAAATTGGGCAGAGAATATCAATAAATATAACAAACTTCAACACCAGAAAACACATAGTCATGAAATTTATGCTATTACACAACAATTGGTTTCTAAAGAAAGCAGCAATTATTCAGATTAAACGTGAAATTAAAACCTTCAGATAAGTATACAAATAATAAGCATAAACATAATTTGATTGAGTTTCCCTTTGAAAATACCTCATGCATTTAGTCCTAAGTGATTCTTCTATTAAACTACTAAAGCATTAAAGTATCAGCCCTTTCCGAAGGAGGAAATAACCAAAAGACATGATTGTGTCCGTCTTAAAGCCAAACATAATAATTAATTACCACACCAACTCTGCCTATTCAGGTATCAAGCAGATCATTATTAATAAACAAAGACTACTGTTGGCCAAAATTACAAAAACAGATAAATGTGCAACAGCAGTACAAACCACAGTAACTAAACTAGTTAAACTATCCAAGAGCATTGCTTAGAGAGGTAATTAGACTCAAGCAACAATCTCTCAGTCTAGTTTGAACAGATTTCATAAGACAGAAAAGCCAGTCATTTGTCAAATAAGCACATTTACTTCTTTTTTAATTACTTGCACCTTATTGGATGCCTCAATTTCTGACATCCCAAATAAATTAAATGGATGCTGGAAGTATACCACGGCTCCATGGCTTGTCCATGTCCATGGAAGAATTCGTTAATATTATTATAATCACTATTGTCACCAAGTGATAAAAAAAATTGAAACATGTAATATGATATCATACAAATTCAATGAACCGGCATGCCATGAGCTTCCAACTGTGGTATGATATCATACACGCTATATAATAAATGTTCTGCATTTGTCCAAATTACCCACCAATCAAGACATTAAATACAGCCATTGCCTGGTGGGAGGACCAGCAACTGCATAAAACACGAACCAGAAAACCAAAATACACTAGTTCCAAGACAGGGGAGGTTAGAGAAAACATAGTATTTAACATAGACATTTATGAAGTGCAGGAAATGAAAAATCCTCAAAGAACACAAACAGAGAATGAAAAATAAAAACAAAATCTAACAGGGTAAAAAAAAATGTAAGACCAAACAAATAAAATAAATTCCGATTCCGATTCCAAATCGAATTAACGCCAAAGAAATGAAGAAATGGAGAAATGGAACGATGAGAACCTTTCTTTCTTTCTCCGCGGCGGTTAGCGAAGGTAGAGATATGGGCGGGGTCGTCGGACAAGTAACCTTGGGGCTCATGGGGCGGGTCGGAGCAGGGAGAGCTTGGATTGGGAGAGGAGGCGGCGAGGTTGGAAGAAGAAGGAGAAGAATGGTGGTGTGTGGAGGCGAGGTTAAGGTTTCCCATGCTAGCGCTCTTCTTTATGATTGATCCATCCGTCAGTCTCACCCCGAACAGCTTGACGCCGGCGCCGGCCCCCCGCGACGACGGGCACGTCCGGGAGTTGTGGCCGTTGTTGCTGCAGTGGGAGCACCGCCGAGTCATGCCGATTGTCCGCCGCGTGACTCGGTTCAGGGAGGGAGGGATGGATGGAGGGAGAAACGTGAACAAAAGACAAGAAGAGGAATAAGGAGATGAAAGGAAAAAAGAGAAAATGCGCGATGCGACGGATTCGATATGCGGAAGGAAATTGGAACTATGGATAGAGAAAAGGTATATGGAAAGAATGCATGTGTTTGGTTAATTAAGGTAAAACACAGGACAGGGTGGTGGTGGTGATGGATAATTCCGGGTTTTAGGAATATCCTCGAGGTTAAATCTGGGATTCTAAGTTAACGCTTTTTTCTTTTATCATTTTGTGTTAGTGGAACGCGCTCCATCGCTGGTTCTTCCCATCTCTCTCTACACATCATCCTCTCATCACTCCCTATGCTTCAATTAATTCCTTCTTATTTTCATTTTACAATTATTATATTTATATTTCCTATAAATAATTTTTTTTCCTAACTATGTACATACATCCTTTTAATGAACATTTAATATTTAATATAAAAGATTGATTTACATAAATATTTATTAAATGATAAATTTTATGCTGGGTTACATTATTCTTGTTTCGTGGAAGCATGCGAGCTGAATACTCCTGAACCGAGTCCACATAGAAGAAAGGAGTGGTAGCGTGTTGTTCTCACGTAATGGCACGTACATTACACCTCCAAACACGTGCATGTAGGGTGAACGACTGAAAAATGGATCCATCATAAATAAAAGTGCTTTCTTGCACTGCTCAGTACATTTTTTTTTCATCCTCAATAAACAGCGATCACAGTTTACTCAATACTAAGTCAAAATACATCTGTTACATATGTTAGGTGCATTGTGTTCATTATTTTTAATAATAATAAAATATAATTAAACTTTCTTTATAATTTTTTACAGATAAATTTTATTTGTTATAGACATTATTTTATTATAAATAATTATTTTAATTTTAAAAATTCTTTAAATTAAAAAACATATCAAATAAAAAAAATTAAATCTAGAAAAACAATCGTTTAACAAATTATTTTTAAAATTATTTAGAAGTGTAATAAATAATAAATTAAATGTGGATACTAAATAAGAAAATCATTTATAATGTAAAAAATAACACTTTAATTGCGACACAACAAAAGCGAACACTATAAACCTAATACCACGTTTGTCTTTATTTAAGCCACAAGAACAATTTATTTGCTTATATAAGTTATTTTTGTCATGAAAATATTTATTAATAAAATTTTAAGAAAAAATAAAATAAATCTAAAAATTACTTCCTGTTTGACATATTCAAAATTGCTTCTGTTGAGGAAGATAGTGATAATTATTCTGGAAGTGTGGTATTATGTTATATTCTTTCAATCATCCAAAAAGTTATCAAGTAGCATTATATCTTTGGATAAGGGTGTCCTTTTTTTTCACAATCTCATCCTAACATTTCTATAAAAGAAAAAAAGTTTTAAGACAAAATTCTTTGGGCTTGACTTTGACTTTTTGGGCGGAAATATTTGAATACCAATATTTAATCATTTGTTATTATATAATTGAATTTTTAATATATGAAAACTGCATGTTAAATATAAATTAAATATTTATAAAAACTTCCTATGCATATTGAATCTTATCTATGGAACAATAATTTAAATTTGAATAGTTTAGTATAAAAGGAATAATGCGCAATTATCGGCAATGGATGGATGGTATTTGATTTAATTTAATTTTAATTTGAGTGAAGTGATTGAGAGGTGTTTGGATGATATTAGAACTCTTCTCCAGAAAAAGCCAATGAATGTGCTTTACGGATTACTAATAAGACACGTGGAACATATGGTGGTCCCCACCTACCTTACTTGGGTTTTACGCCATTACATGTCCATGTTTTCTCTTCATCTCATCTGAAACGAATATCTCTTTTTATAAAATGGATTTGTTGTAATAAAATAATTCAAATTTGAAAAAAATAATTGATTTTCACATCTAATAATACTCTAAAATCTAAAAAATAATTAGGGATGGAAAACTTATATACTTTATTTCATTTTGACAACTAACAAAATAAGTTAAAATATAATAACTAATTAAATTATAATTACCATTAAAAATTCTGTTTGATTAAAGTTTTTATTCTTTTTATTTGTTTATTTATTTTGTACAATTTATTCCATCAAATACTAAAGAATATAATGAAATTTATTAATTCTAAAAACGTAGTAGTTATTAAAATTTTATCAAGTTTCTTAACTTTCTTTTAAATATAAAGATGTGATATTTTTGCATATTGAATCAATGTTATTGATTTTATAAATTATCAATTGATCATAAATTTTATGTATTTAAAAAAAAAATTCATTATTATTCAGTAATAGTCATGGAATATTTTACAAAATTAACAAATTTATTCAAACATTCTATAAATAATGAAATCAAAGTAAAAAAAAAAATAGAACGTATGTTTGACTTGTCTTAATAAAAAATTGCTTTATTTTGTAAACTTATATTGAGCTCTAATGACAATTCATATTCATGGAGAGAAAAATTGTTAGGTAGTGAGAAAGATAGGAGGTTATAAAGATAATTTCAATAGATCTAGAAAGAGAATAATATTGTGTGTGACAGTTAACTCATTAGAATAATATTTACAGTCACAAATACATGACTTCTCATTAGTTTAACTCAATATCTAGACAAATGGAGTCTATAAGTTTTAATTATATGTGTTAACTGATTTATGGTTGTAATTATATCAAATGTGAAAAATAAAATGAATTTTTGGCATGATATTTTATCTATAGTTATTTTTCATCTAACTTACTATTATTTGTCTTATTGTTGTGTTTATTTTCTTCTAATTATCAATCTTACGGCGTGAACGAAAGAGAATGTAAATGTTAATACATGACAAAATGTTAAGGAATCTTTAATTTAATATTTACCGTAAGTTATTGACTATTATGTTAAGTTTTGTGAGAATTTATATAGTTAGAGATGTAACATGTGAGTATGGTATAATTCATTTTTTTAATAAGTATATTAAGATATTATGAATTTAATATTTTTTACTATGAAATGGATGTTACATAAACCCTTTAAATTGTGATTTAATACTATTTTAGAGAAAAATAATTCAATAAATTTTCGTAAAATATTTATAATTCCTTATCTTATTATTTTTATTTATGCATTTGCTAAAATGAATTTATATGAAAAAGAGACACCAATCGTGACTCTAATCAGGAAAACTAAGAAATTTTTATAATTCAATGTTTTTTCTTTCTTTCTTTTGTCTGTGCGAAGCCCGAGAACACGCTCTTTCATCCTGTCTCAAATCATGAAAAGATAAGAATGTGTAAGAACTCTTATTGTATAGTTTTATAATAAGAAAGGAAAGGAAGATAATATTTTTAATAATTTGTATGTAAAAAGGTTGGTTTTGCTAACAATTAAAGCTGAATATGATTGATAACTTTAAAGAATTAAATAGACAAAAAATGAGGTTAAAGTTGGATTGTGATGAAGCTATATATAGGTTAGGTTCATTCACTCGACAAGACTTGGGAGATGTAAACAAAGATTTTTTATGATCCAAATAATTGCCTTCATAAACTTTAGTCATAAGTAATGAATATTATCCACCAACAACACATCATATGTACGGACATGTGACCATTTTCATGTGGTAGACACAATCAGAATACTAAATATCAGGAAAATAAGAAGAGTGTATAAATCATAGTCAACGGTCAAACTTTGCAGACTTTAACTGTTTCGTATAATTTATTAATTATATATTATTTGTCACCTTCAATATATTTGATAATATATATATATATATATATATATAACACAAAATCTTGCAATATAATTTCGTTTCACTTGCATTTCTTCATAATTATCGAGTTATATTATATCCTTAAATGCATAAGTCATACACTATATGACACGTGCTTATAAATTCACGACACGTACGATATATTATATTTGCTGGATATAAATCATACAAATACACTACCTAAAATATAAACATATAGAATAGTAATCATAAAAGAGTGATTTAAATAAAAGTTATAAAAAATTGATTTAAATATTAATTATTTTGTTGTGTTTAATTTAGATTTATGTCAGTGGAGGGTTGACATTGTGAAACATTTGTGATAAAAAAGATTAAAGTATTCTTAGAGTAAAAGTAGTAGAGGTAAGTCACTGGTTAAATATCGATATGAAATATACATTAATATACAAACATATACTATATAATACATTAAATAGAAACATAAAATTTCTGAAATATATATATATATATATATATATATATATATATATATATATATATATATATATATATATATATATATATTTAAGGAAAAAACTATTTTCACAACTTCCATTTTTTATTACGCTCATTTAACAATTATGAATAGTAATAAAATATTGAACTAAGATATTTAGTTAAAATATAAGTTAAACATATTAATAAAAGTAGTTGCAGAATGAGGTATTAAACAATTATATTTAATAAGTTGAATTTTTAAGCACATTTAATATGTCATTGAAATCTTCTATAAAACTCGTGTGTATTAAATATATCTTATAAAGATTAACACCTGACCCTCAATAACACCAAAACTAAAATAATTTATATCAATTTCTCGTGTCAGGTATTCATATATCTATTACCAAATCAAATATATAAACCTCGTTGGATTGTTTGTGGTTAGATCATTACTTAAACATATATGATTTTTGTTATTGAGTTTCATGTTTAATACTTTAACCCTTGATGATTAATAAAACATTTGTGTAATGTTATTGAAATTATTTTTTTAAATTATTATTAAAATTTAAATATAAGTTTATTACAATTTTAAATGGAGTATTATGTCTAATATTGTATTATTTAGTTTGTTAATTAAGTTATTTTTCAATTTTTTTATACTTTTTTAAAAAAATTAGAAATATTAAGTCATTATATTATTATTTATTATAATATCATTATATCGTTAAGAAAGTTTAATTTCTTTTGATTTATTCATTTTTGAAATTTGTTACCATCTTAAATGCAAACTCTTGTCGAGAGTTGGGAAGACGTAAAAGTTGTTGCGAGACATTAAAAAGTACCATTAAAAACTTTATATTGTTTTCATATCTTTTGAATTTCATTTTTTTTATTGTTGACAATAATATCAATATTAATTTTAGAAAAATATTAAAATTAAAATTATTAGTTATTATTATAACTTTAAAAGTCTAAAGAATTTATGTATCTATGATATTAAAATTACTTTTTAAATTATCATTTAAATTTGACATAATAGTATTGTAATTTGAATTTAATTATTGATTTTAACATTTTATTATTTAAATCAAGTATTAATTATAATATTTTGTTATTAAGTTTATTAATTATACTATTTATTTATTTTTTTATATTATATTTTAATTTTTTTATTATATTACTATTATTACGTTATTACATCATTAAATATTATTACGTATTATAATATATCATGTATGTTGTTAAAAATCATAAAATCTTTTCATTGAGGTATTATTTATATTTTAAGGGTCTTGTTAACCGGTGCCGGGTACTGGTTAAGGTAGTTAATATGCATTTAATCCTATAAAAAATGTATAGGTAAGTATAATATCAAATTAAATATGACATAATCACTGTTAATACAATTGTATTTTATTTAAAAAACAGAAATGTTCATAATTGTTATACATGTGTGTTTCATATTTTATTTAATGTTCATCAATAAAAATTAAAAAATAATAAAATAACTATATTTTAATGTTAAAAATTAAATATAATTAAATGTAAAAAAGTTTAAATTAACAGTACAACCATGGAAAAACAGTGTTAAATATTTACAAAATTTATAAAAAAAACAATAAAATATTTTAGTAGAAACCTTAAAAATTCTGAAGTCATTTTTTTTTATCAGATTGTCTAAAATTTGAAAAGGGTATTTTTTTATCTTTATAAATTTTGTTATATGCATTTATACTATTTTAATTAATGTATTTAATTATTTCAACTTTCAATGTAAAAATGAAGGAACCAATGCAAATTAATTATCCTTAATCAATATCCTTAGTGCATCGTTAGCGTTCTCCATATTTTAAATACATGTGTAGTACATCATGCTTCCAAGAAAATACTAAATTAAATTATATTGCAAACTTTTAATAAAACATTAATTATTCTATCTTGATATTAATTAATATGCATGTTTAAATAAAATTGTACATTTATTGAGAAAATAAATATATCTTTTATTGATTTATATACAAGTAATATTAGCTAATTTACTGTCGTCATAATTCTCTTAACGTTATACGACATTTATAAGCAATTGTATTAAAGATGAAATTAGGATAAGCAATTGTATTATTGAAATAGTTGCTTAATAATTAATAAAAAATTATGAAATTAGGTAGCAGTAAACAAATATAACAAATTATTAGGCACCCAACAATAATAATGTAAGCGACTTTCACACATATCTAAATCTTAGTTAGTTTACTTTACCGTGATTTGGATGTTTAAGAAGAACAAATTCAACTTTGTTTTTGAGAGTTGCTTTGGTACGATGTTGCCTATTTTGTTTGTATTTCATTATATTTTATGAATGCTTAAAATTTATTAGAAAATGCATACTTGGATAGGTTTTTCTTTATTTAATGCGTTTCATTCATATTTTATTATAACTTTAACGAAAAAAAATGTAAAAAATAATATTTAAAAGTGTATCGATGCAAATAGAAAAGTATAGAATGGAGAAAATGACACACCGGATTAGGAACGCAGGCTTGACCTTTTTTTTTCTTAAAAAAAAATATTTTTACTTTTTTCTCTTTATTGCAATAGCATAAAAGTGATTTTCTAGAATCTAACATGTAAGAAATGAAAATCGTAAATATTTTAAATTTTGTTTGATGAGAGAGAAAATGAAGCCACCAAATCCAAGTTCAATGGAACAAAAAACACGTTTCAGGTTCAAACCTTTGACTTTAGCGGCATGCTTTTAGAGTATTCATAATGTTTTTTGTTCAGATTTGCTACATTCCCGTTTTGTCAATTTTCTATGACACCTTTAACATAATTCAATTTACTACCCTTGTATTCTTATGTTTTAATTTAATTTAAATTATCTGTATATGTTTTTAAGAGCTTCTTTGAATTACAATATTTTTTTAATTAGTGACACTTGTTTTCTTTTTTTGTTGACTTTTATACTTTTGTTTTCGCCGAAGTTCGCTACAGAAAAACACCAAAGGATCATTCTCACTGTCGTATTAATTTTGGTATTATAAATTATAAATAAATACTTATTTTATTCTATTATTACATCTTTAAAAACCAGAATACTATAGTGTAATATCATATTTCATTTTACAAGAGTACAACCAGAATACCTATGTATTTAATTGTTTATACATATTTTTATTTAATATAAGGTATTACTCTCTAAATACCCTATCTTAAGATGACATATAATGAAGTTAAAGTTGTAAAGTTGTGTTTAAATTAGTCAAAATGTGTAATAATGGATTAGGAGATGTTTAAATCAAGAAGGGACATTAATTAATTGATGTAGCCTTGTTGCTGATAAGGTAAGTAAAGTCACGATGATGAAAAGTCCAATAAATGTGGACGGTTGATCTAACATCCATCACGGTCAAATGCTATACGTGTAAGTTTCAACATTTCTGATGCTGGTCAACGGTCATCTCAGATTTTCTTTCTCTCTTTTACTTTTATTTTTCAACATATGTTTTGAAACAAAAACGTTAGAAATACTCCTAAAAAATGTTTATTTTTAACATAGTAATAACTCTTTGGGTTTGAATTTTATTTCCCTAATTTTTTCAATATAGTAAGTAACCATTGTATATTTTAAAATAATATTATATACCCAAATATAGTTTACCTTTTATAATATTGCTGTATTTATATTTTTCTTTATTCTCATTTCTTTTCCACACTATATTCTACAGTTACTATTTTTTATTAGACATTCCAATTAATATGTATATATATTATTTATAATTTGAAGGGTTAGTAATTAAATTGGAAGCACTTGAAACACTAATTGATTCAACATTTGATAGTGAAGATAGTTTTTGAGGGGACAAGATTGTTGAGGTTGTAATTGTGTGTACTTTCACTACCGTTCTCGGTAAGGCCTTGTTTTCTTTCGCGCAATCTATCAAACATATTGAAGACTGCTTTTGAATAGTTAGGGTACATATTTATCTTCTTCTTCATCTTCATATTTTTGGATGTTTCAAACTGGGTAGTGGATTCAGATGATTTGATGTATGCCTATAAATGGAGAAAAAGGAGACAAACACTGCAATTATGTATATTGCAAGATACTGGTGTCTCTTCCTTATTTTTCACATCTCAAATCTTATATCTAAGATTGCATGATTTTTATTTGTCACGGAAAATGTCAAAGAATCACACCTCTATCCGCATCATACACTCATGTATAATGCTTTTAAATATATTTAAAATGTTATAAAATAAAATATTTGTATCAGAAACATTAAAGAAAAAAAAAAAGTCTGTTTTTTACAGTTTAGGTTGTCTTTAAATAATGTCATGGTTCAGTTAAATTCGTAATATAGCTTATGAAATGAGGAGACTTTTAAAATGGAGAAAGAACTTAAAGATGGCCCAACTTTAGAAACCACTTACCAGAAATGAGTTTCTGTGTTATTTTTTTCTAACAAAAATGTTTCGGGCAGGGCAGCTTCTTCTTGCACCTCCATTATGAGAATGGAAGAAGCAAAAGCCAACATAATGACACATTTTCCTTCATTCCAAAATAAACATTCCATTTATGACAATGGCCTCAGTATACTGCAAGAAGTTCCACACCAGTGAAGATGAAAAACAGATTTAGATGTTACTTTCCATCTCATCACCATGTACACACTGCGTTGAAAACCATTCCAACGAGTCATTTATTCAGTCATTTAACACACTGCATTGCTCACAGTTTTCAACTCCATCATGAGTGGGATTGAAAGTAATGGCATCATAAATGCTTGTACATGAGAGTACACTTGCTTTCATCTAAACGATTGATTTGGTTCATTCTTTTTCTACGCAACTGCTCTTTAATATGAGCAAACGTTGCATGGTGAAGCCATGTGATAAGAAAATAAATGTGACGGATGAGAAAAAGGGGGGGATAGAGGAAAAATGAGTGCTTTTAGGTGTTTGTTTGCACCGTTGAGGAAAATCTAAAAAGAATTACCCACACTCAAGCATTAATATGAGCAACTTTAGAGATGCATCCTTTTCTAAATTTAATTTTCATTGATGTCTGTCGCATAATATTAATAGCATAACCAGATTTTTGAAGCTACATTCAGTTCAACTACCAAATCTACCACTTCTACAACCACCGGCCTAAAACCTCCTCCTACTAGTACTAACCCACCCAACCATACAAATAACTTACAAGAACAGCCACACCAACGAAAAAATTAAAAAATTGACAACTAAAATTGTAAACGAAAATAAAAAGGAATGCGGCTTATTTTCTTGCTCTATCTCTTCATGACTTCACCGGTAGGTTCTGTAGGATGGGGTGTACATACAACTCTCCGCAAACTTCACCAAATCTTTTGGTTGAGGAAGCCGAGTTGCCAAACCTGACAAAACAAAACAAACTCAATTTTACAACACTCCTACTTACATTTTTCAGAAGCTTTAAAAAGTGCAACAACCGTGAAAGAAAAGCTTACCAAGCTCATAAGCCTTAGCAGCAACCTTGGCAGCTATGTGTGCTGAAATCTTTCTGATGTTGGTGAATGGTGGGTATATGAGTCCCTTGTCAAAGTTCTCTTGGCTCACTTGTGAAGCCAAAGCCTCAGCTGTTGCATTATTTATAATTATATCAGTATTAATCTCAAATGACATCATAGGATTACAAAATTGAAATTTATGTTCAAGTGATTTGTGTTGTGTACTTACAGGCAGCCAGAAGCAGGTCATCATGCACTCGAATGGTCCCAGACATTATCAAACCGAGACCGAAACCAGGAAATATGTATGCATTGTTGGCCTGATGAACAAAAAACAAAAATGTCCGAGTTAGACCTTATTTCAGATGTGACATTTTTTTAATGTAAGTAAAAATCTCAAGGACTTAGACCTGGCCAGGCACAAACACTTTCCCCTCATATTCAACCGGGGGAAATGGACTCCCACTTGCAAAAATGGCACGTCCCTGTTGGAGATGCACAAGAAATAAAGCAACGAATAAAATATTCAGTACTGGTCAATCACAAATACCTATACGAATAAATAAAATATTGAGTCTTTTGCTGTACAATATTGAAATATTAAATTCTAATGCAAAAAAATAAAGTTCCGTGTATTAATAACCTGGCTCCATTTGTAAGCTTCTTCAGCAGTACATTCTGACTGTGACGTAGGGTTGGAAAGAGAAAGAATAATAGGTTTCTACAAGCATTATCATATATTAAATTGATTAGCTTATTTGAACATGAAATTCATGGAAGGTACTAGGTAATAAAATAGGTTGAAATTGTACCTCGTTGATAGAAGACATAGCCTCAATCACCTCTTTAGTAAAAGTTCTTCCTTGTCCTGATGTTCCAATCAGCACTGTTGGCTTAATTTGCTGATTAAATAACATTTGAAAATGTCAGAATTCAAACTTCTGCCGTGTATATGTCGTGTAATGAATAGAAAGATAAACAATCATACATTAACAGCATCTAAGAGATTTTTAACAGGTTCATGCTCATGAGCCCAGGGCTTCTTGAAATGTTGGAGTGAGTCTTTGCGGGAGCTAACAATTAATCCCTGTAAAGGTAGAAACAAAAGATTAATCAAATGGAACATGAGAATCTACTTCAAACAGGTGGGGCTAAATTGGGTTTTAGACAACCTTTGAGTCCACCAACCAAATATTCTTGCGCACTTCCTCCAGTGGAGCATTTGTCTGCATAAAAAAATGTAGTTTCTCAATAACTAATTTTCATGCATTGTTCACATCTAAACATTCTCACCACCGGTAACAGGAAAAAAAAACACACAGTAACATTAAAAGCAGCTAACAAACCTGTTTTGATGTTTCAAGTGCTATGAGTTCTGCTATTCCAGTGCCAGCCTGCAACCGCAAGAAATGCAATTAAGCCAGAAGGATAAAAACAGCCCCTTCTATATCTAAAGACCAATAAGGAACATGAGTCCAGAATTGTACACACTCACCTCTCCAGCACCAAGGAACAAGAATCTGTGATCAGCTAAATTACCACCGACCAACTTCAGAGCTGCAACTAATCCAGCAAGGACAACCGAAGCTGTTCCCTGGAACATGGTAGATACAATATTAGGGCTGGTTATAAGTATAGGTAAAGTACCTGAATTCATTAGTGAGCAGAAATTTCTTACCTGAATATCATCATTGAAGACCAGATGTGTTGACCTATATTTCTCAAGCAGATCAAAAGCATTGTGGTTTGCAAAGTCTTCAAACTAAAAAATACATGACAAAACAGGTATAAAAATCAGAAAAATGAAATTAGCAAAGACCACAGTATAATATGACATGAAATATTGTCTCTTGAAACACTTGTTTGTTAATACCTGAATTAGGACCTTTTCTCCATAAGTTTGCTTCAGTGCTGTCATGAATTCGTTCATGAGCTCAGCGTACTCCTGCAACCAGAGAAGTTGAAACAGAGTAGGTACTTAGCATATTAGGAAATTAAGATGCCTGAAATTAAAAATTACTAATTCCACAAGATTGAGCAAGGAAAATAAATCATGAACCTGCCCAGTTGCACGCCTTTGCTTTAGCCCAATGTATAATTCATCATTCAGCAACTTCTCATTGTTTGTACCCACATCAATGGTAATAGGCAAACACTGAAAAACATAACATCACAGGATTTCTAAGAAACGGAAGTTACAATATGCACACAACAACTTTAATGTCCGAAAAAAAAAGTAACATCTTCGGACAAAGAAACAGATCATTACATGTTTATAACATGCATAACTTATGGGTTAACAGTGTGATCAAATATACTTACAGCTGATGGGCGAACTCCTCCAAGTGCAGTATATAAAGAAAGTTTCCCCACAGGTATTCCCATTCCCTAAGAATACAGAAAATCAGAGATTACAACATCAGATTTTGTGATTCAATATAACTCACAAATAATAAATGTGAACAGGTATAATAGAATTTACCTGACAACCAAGATCACCAAGACCCAGGATCCGTTCTCCATCAGTAACAACTATGACTTGAATGTTCTTCTCAGGCCAATTCCTTAGTACTTCACGGATCTTCCCCCTTTAAGTTCAAGTCCCACCAAAGAGACAAAGGAACAATAAAATCAATACAACCAGTGACCACTTACAAAGCATTCCAGGGGAAAAAACAGAAATCAAAAACCAAACTCACTTCTCTTTCAAACTTATATAAAGACCCTGAGGCCGCATAAAGATGCTTCCATATTTCTGACAGGCTTCACCAACAGTTGGAGTGTAAACAACAGGGAGTAACTCTTCAACGTGATCAATAAGAAGTTTGTAAAATAGACGTTCGTTTCTCTCCTGCAACGCATGACATATTAAAGTGAAAGCGTTAATAACTTAACAATCAAACCAGGTGAAGAAACAACAAACATGAATATTAAATGAAGTTCAAAAGACATCTCATGAAAAACTGTATCATAGAAATAATTGTACACTAGGCCACACCTGAAGATCCATCATTGCCATGTACTTCTGCAATGGAACTTGATACTGGCGTATGTGCTGGATCATTTTCTTTACCTGACCAATAAAGTGGAAATAACTTTGAATCGATGTGCACACACACAATTTATTGTGTTGGAAAACAAAATAAAAAAATAAACTTTCAGATAGTTTGTGATAAGCTATTACCTGAGTTTCTTGGGGAATAACTGATGGGGGAAGAAGACCACGCAAGTAGTGAGCATCCCTCTCTTTTTCATTGAAGGCGAGCCCTTTGTTGAAGTGAGGATCTCGTAACAATGTATAACCACTACAAAACAAGAAAGCGGCAAAGAATCACGAACATGCATGATGGCTAAATAGTCTCAGGTTTCAGTAAGAAAGTATCACATAAACATTAAAAAAGTATTGTTTTCTCCATTTTACAAATAGAATTGAACTAAGCCATCAGGGACATCACATTCAGCCTACACGAAAACAAGAGAAGGAACATATTCCATGCAACCCCAAAGTAAAAAAAAAAATAAAAAAACAAATCTGGACTTTGAAAGTCTAGTTGGAGTAAAAATTACAAAGATTGATATATTTAGGACCCGTGATATTTATAATAATTAGTCATATCATAAATGAAATTCTTTTATTTATAATCCAAAGACAATAGTAGAAAAAATATCTTCCAAGATACACAAAGATGCACAAATTATCCAGATTAACTGGCATTTCAAGGATATATAAAGCTGAAATGAAAAAGAAGAAATGACCGTATAAATTAACCACACCGCAGTCATTTAAGATCTCTCTGTGAATATAAAACCTTTGGTGATTCACCCATAAAACACCAAAACCGTGTTCAGTCCATTCTCAAGAACTCCCAATTCTGGCAGTGAAACACAAAGATCCAAACATGTAGTTTGAATCTAAAATCAAAGAACGTGGAGGCTAAACAAAACACGAAAATAATGAATAAAATCAAGAGTGGTACCTAGCAACGGAGACACTCCAAGGGGTAACAAACTGGTCCTCCGTCGCCCTATCCTCGCCGTACACATCTTGAGGACCACCGGCGGAGGAGTTACCGTCAACATCAGCCACCGGAGAATCCTTTTTCAATTCTTTCAAAGGCGTCTCCATCACAACACTGTTGTTTCTATCACCCGTCCGGCTGCTGCTTGGGGTCATGCACACCACCTTCATCATCGGACTTGAACGCTTCCTCGGCGCATCACCCTTGCTTCCACACCCACCTAACCCCGAGTTGCTCTGAGAGAAAAATATTCACAAGAGGGGAAAATTAGACAAATCATCAGCACCCAGATCAAGAAATCAGCCATTCTCTTGAAATTCAAAAGAAAAATCCATTTTTTTAGCTAAATCATAAACCATGAAAACCCAGAAATTTTGGAGAATTTTGACCGAAACTGATTCATATCACAGAAGAAGACAAAGCAAGGTGAAATCAAAAGATTAACAGAAAATGGTGCAAATCTGGATATGTTCGAAGTGGGGAAAGTGAAATCAAAAGATCAGTGTGAGGGAAAATTACCAGGAGAGCGCATCTGGTTGCGGAGAACATGATGCCGAAAGAGAGAGATGAAAGAGAGTGGTGTGGTTGTTGTTCTTGCTGGGTGTATCACAGGGAGAGAGAAAGAAATGAGACAACTTGTGGTAACACAAATTCTCTTCTGTTCTCTTTCCCTCTGTCTCTCTGTTCCTCCTCCCTCTCCCTTTTATCTGACAAGCTTTGTTGCACGCAACACACCAACAAAAAAACACAACACAGCACAGATCACAACAGAAGCAAGCAACTTGCAAGAAACTCTTCTCTGCAACCAACCTTATAAAGGGTGGGTGAGTGCAAGTGCATGAACAAAACACAACACAACACTATTTTTCGTGATATTACCAAACTACCCTGGACTTGTTCAAAAACTATTTTCCATGTTTTTTTTTTCTTCTTCAAAAGAATATTCAAACAAAAAGACACAGAATCAGTGGGGGCAATACCTGTATGGACGCCCCTCTTTACACAGCTCCAGTATTTTTAAGACTGTTTCCATGAATCAATTCACTAAACATTTATATTATTTATTTTATTCATTAATCCAAAATTTATAAATCTTGTCCCAAACATGTTTAACATTAAAAGTTGTAATTGTTTCTTCTACCAATCAGTGTGATTAAGGATAATTAATAAATATTAATTTTTATAAATATTGATAGTTAATGATGGTATGAAATGAATTTCAATAATTAGTAATTTAATTTTTTTAATTTATTATTTTGGTTCATTTTAATTTTTTGGTTTAATTAAGGTTTTTTTTATTTAAATGTTTAATTAACGAAAATGTATGGCTGTGAAGGGTTTAGAAATGGTGGGAAGTTCCAATGTGATGCGGGTGTGATTATTATATTATGACATGTGGCCAATGGAAGAGGTTTAAAGGGTTGAAAAGGTGCATCAAATGGTTTGGAGCCGTAAGATGAAGCATTTGATTTGGATCGATTCCTTTGAGATTTACATAAAGTGGTGTCTGTTTTCACAAAACTTCACGTGAGATTCAATCAAAAAATTCTTGCACCTGTCGGTATGTTGTTTGGGTTTAGACGTCGCTTCCACTTAACACCAAAACAAGATCCTCTGTTTTCTTCTATTTCTACTTCATACATCCTTTGTTTTAGGACTCCATTTATTAATCTATTAGTATTATGCAAATATTTGGTTATTACATTTTGTTTATATTGATCAGATTAACTTTTATTCATTATCAAATATTATTATTAATTTTAATTTTTTTATCTATCAAATTCAATGCATCCTTTAATTTTTTTTTTGTTAAGTGCATTGAATAATACATTAATGTATTTAATGCTATTAGACTCACAAATTTGTCATCGTTAAGAGTGCTTTTATGGGAAATAGTTAATGTTAAATGCGTTATCAAGTGGATAAGGATGACTAAATACGTTATATTTACTATGATTAAATATTTTATTTTGTGAAAAGATTTATTAAATTTTTTTTTTGAATAATAACAAATATTCTAAGGATATTGTGATTTCATTATTTTATATTAAAAACTAAAATAATTAAGAACATTAATTAAAATAGTATAAATTTTATAAAAATAAAACATTTTTTTATATTTTTATACAATGACTTTTTTTACAAAGATTTTAAAATTTTTAAGATTTATACTCAAATTAATACTTTTGAATTTTCGTTTAAATGTTTAACATTATTCTTTTACTAATTTTCTTGTTAATTTAAATTTTCTTGTTTTTAATTATATTTAACTTTTAACAATATTAAAATAATATTATTTAATTATTTTTTATTGACTAGCATTAAATAAAATATTAAACAAACATGTATAATTTTTATGAATGTTTTTATCTTTTAAATAAAATAAAATAATATTAATTATTATATTATTATATTTTATTTAATATCATATTTAATTATGTATTTTTATAGAATTTAATGAATATTAATTATTCTTATATGATGTCAAAACTTTTTTTTTTCAATAAATATATTTTTTTATCTAATGTTTTGTTGTAAATCTAAGTTACATTATTTCAATATTTTAAAATACATTAAAATTATATTTAAAAATAAAAATTAGACTAATTTATAAGTATTATAAAAGAACAATACAAAATGATCAGTAGGAAAATCTAGACTCTTTTGAGAACAATTTAAGACTCACTATTTAATGTGTCATTGTGTATAAATTAAAAGGTTAATGTAAAAGAATAACATTTTATTTTTGTTTAAAGGCAATAATTTTTAAATTTGATAATTTTAGAGACAGAATATAAAGTGATATACATTTTTAGGATTTTGAATAAGTTTTCAACCTGAAAGACAATTGAAATTAGTTATTTGGGTAATCTACATTATCAAAACTCTCGGGTGAATATCCTCAAAACGAATAACTTAAATATCCATTTTATATTTTTCATAGATAAAGTCTTAAGCATCATTATTAACTTTAATATTTTGAATATTTTATATGTTTTAATGTAAAAGATAATTTATATAAACTGCCTCACATTTTAATCAAAATTTAAAATAGATCCTGCAGCTAGTAATTAATTAACCTGAATAAAACATTTAGCACTAGATAATATCTTCTAAATGCTACTTGTGATTATATAAGATAATGAGATAGATAAAAGGTTCTTAAAAAATCAAGTGAATTAATGATAATATTTTTAAATACGTTAAAACTCAAGTCTATAACTAGTTAAAGCTACTAATAAAAATAAATTTAAAATCTGTAAAATAATTTTGTATATCAAATAATCTTTAATCAACACGTAAACTCATAACACGACAGACAATGGTACCTCCAAAATTATGGAAATGACAAAAAGCATATTCGTTTTTTGGTACAGGTAACTGTGATTACTATGAACATAGAATGGTGTTTTTTGTTTTTGTTTTTTACTAGTGTGAATCTATAGAACCCTTGACTGTGGAGGTAAACATTAATTTATGTTTCTATTTTGTTTCACTTGTCTAGTAAAAATGTTAATTTAATTGTTAGAATTGTTATAATTTTTTTCATAAATTAAATGTGGAGTTAGGTCTTTATTTATTCTTGCAGGTTGATGATGTTTTTGGCAACAAAGAAAAGAAAGTGAAGAGAAGAAAATGAATGGCTGAAAATTAGAGGAGTTTGTGGTACAAGAGAGTTGCATTGGATGGGTCATAGATGGGGATGACCATAGGATGTTGTGGGTGATAACAATGCACTGTTCGCAAACACTCAATGTGCTGTTATGTCATGTCCTACACCACGTCATCATGATTTCCTCTATCTTACTAATTCCATTTACACTACAACATTCTTCTTATGACATTCATTTATATTGTTTTAAAACTAATTTTATATTTTATTCACTATTTTAATACTAATTTATATTTTTCACTTGTTTAAAGTTAATTGAATTTCTTTTTTTACTAATGAAGTTAATTAATCGAGTTTTTTTCTTTCAAAATCAAATATTATCATATAAATTTCAGGGTATGACATTAATCTCTACCAAAGTTAGTTTATTTGGCTTCTTAAGTGATTTTGAGTTTGTATGTATATAGTGCTTTTGTGGTTGTATGTTACTCAAAAGAGGTAAAGATAAAACTCTTTTTGTCTGTAATTATTAGAATGTGTTCAATTTTATTTTTTTTTAATTTTCTTTATGTAGATAGAGCATTGTGTGACTAATTGAAGATAAATTGAGTTAGACATTCAATCCAGATAAGAGAAACTATATTTTCTATTTAGTATTTTGAGTTGAATGTATTGGTTTAGAGAAGAACTGAAATTTGTTGTTTGCTTTAGCAGAGATAGGTTGGTATATGTTAACAGAATGTGATTATATGTATGGGGTATGATAGAATTTTGTTGATGAGTATAATATTTGAGATTTTGAACTAAGATATTGTTTTGGGATTAAGAAATAAACTAAGAACAGGTATATTAGTTTGATTTTACTAGCTCGTAGTACCACTAAAAAGAGATTAAAACATGAGTTCAAGCCAATGAACCAAAAGGGTATAACTACCAGATTCATGTGTTATGCAAACAATACACTTATAAGACGATACACTCGTTAAACAATACATTCATTAGGCGAGCTAGCTAGCCGCTAAGCAATAGTAAAAAATGAAATTTCAAGAAGAACGTTGGATGATATACTTGTTGGGCAAGCTGATTAGTCACTAAGTGAGAGCAAGAGATTGAAATTCTAAAGAGAGAGCTCTGGATGATACACATGGGTGAGCCAAAATTCGTTGGTCGAGCCTAGTGAAAATGAAAAGTTTAGGTCATTGGATGAGTGTTATTGTCACTAAGTGAAAATATTTTATTAAAATTTAGTGAACTCAAGAGGTATTGGTCGTTGGATGAGCTTGTTTACCAAGCGATAGGGGGAGAACATCAAACACACAAAAAATATTTTTTATGTGTATGTAGCCTAATAAATACTAAGATTTTGTCAAAAATCTATTGAATATGTTTAGTTCAGTAAAGATTGTGGTTTTGCCAAAAATCTATTGAATGGAAGGACAATATGAAAAATATTTTCTTGTAAGTGGAAGGAACTTACTTTTTTATATGAAGAGAACCTAATTATTGAGATGTGTATTTTTATAGTTTTTAAAATTTGTTATATTAAATGTAAAAGAAAAAAATATGAGTGAATTTTAATTGTATTTATTTTTAATTGATGGTGTCACGATTAATAATACATATAAAAATGAGATTTTAATTGCATCAAATTTTAATTATGTTTAGTTTTTATTTGAATGGAATACATTCATTTAAGAATGATGTTTAACACAATTTTATATTATTGTTCGATGATTTTATCGATCTTATTATATTATGATTATGTGTGGAATTAACTCGTAAATATTATATAAATTATACATTCTTATCATTTTCTGATTTTAATATTAATTTTAACTATAATGCTAAAACATTACATAATGAAAATTAATTATTTTATTAATACATCTAATAATATTGGAAGTGTTTATTTATGTTGAAACAATTAAAGGAACATTTAAATTTGTTGATAAATGTCAAGTGATATAAAATTACAACAAAAACACATGTAACTAAAATCAAATATACAAACCAAACATGAACATCCTTTAAAGACTTTGATAAATATACTAAAAATATTTGATTACCTACAACACACCAAACATTAATGTACAAATTTTTAGATCTAAAATCACATGAAAATGAAGAAAAATATATCCCGATGTATAATTAATTTGATTAAAAGTTATCTTATCAACTTTTTTTTTTATATAAATATAATTTCGTGTTGAAGACTAAAACAATAATGTAAAAAATTAAAATATTTCATATAAAATCATTTAATAAGATTTTATTAAAAATACTGAAAATATTTAAATCTTAACGTCTCCAAATTTCTGACTGGTGGATACAGCGGTGGTTTTATATTTTATTAGAAATAGTAAAAATATTTAACTATTAACATCTCCAAACTTCTAAGTGGTGAATTAAGCGGTGGTTTCAGAGTTTACTAAAAATACTGAAAATATTTAGCTCTGAACATCCTTAAAATCCTAAGTGGTGGATAGAAAGGTGCTTTTTGTGTAGTCAAATCACCCCTTTGAAAAAAAGTTGAGATTTTAATTTAATTATTGTCATTATATTAATTGGTTTTGGGTTTCAACGTCCAACCAAAATCTCAAGCCATTTAGGCACGCATGACCCATTTTCTCATACGTCAAGCTTTCAAGTCATCGCACCATAACACGTTCCACCAACCTTATTTGCACTTCCTTCTAGCCATGCGATAATTCCAAAGAACACACACACTGCTACATTTCACTTTAATGCGTCACTGTTTCTTATGTTAAGTTGCATCTGGTGGAGGCTTCTTCCTCTTAGAACAAATTCAAACACAAAAAACTTAATATCTTTTTTCTGATTATTGTACACTTCAGACTTTTATTTCTTTCTTTTATAAATTTTGTAAGGAATGTATTCAAATATATAAAGTTTAAGATAAGTATGGATGTCAATTTTTTTAGTTTTGTTTCATAATGCAACTTATGATAAAATATCTTGTTTCTTATTCCTAGTAACAATGATTGTATCTTAAAATTATGATGTGATATTTGAAAAAATCAATAGAATTATACTTGAAAACATTACTTGTTCTTTTAGATAAAAATGAATTACTGTTTTAAAACAAAATTAGGAAACTCACTTAAAAAATATACCTCACTTTAAAAAAAAAATTCCATTAAACTTCAGAGAGAAATAGTGGAGCCATATAAGTTTAAATAAAATATAAAATACTGGTTATAATGGTTATTTTAAAATTTAACTTATTTTAAATTTAAAACAATAATAAACAAATTTAAATAAGATTTTGGTACTTTCAAATTTGTGCAAAAAGTTGGTATCATTATGTGTTTTTGAGATTTTTGTATTTAATCATTTATAATATATTGTTTTGGTCTTTAAGATGATTTTATTATTTTTAAATCAGTAATCTTAACATACTAAAGTTTTACAGTATCAATTTAAATACAAACTAAAGGTAAAAAATTATTTAACCATGTTGAATATAATGGAAAATCATTTCCGTCAATTTTTATATTATATTGTTAACATACAGATATTCTATGTTTTTCTTATATTTTTAGAAAAATATAAAATAAGAAAAGAGGGGATAAAGTTCTTAAATTAAAACTTATAACTAAAACCACCCGAGATATACCTTAATTTATTCAACGGTATAAAGGTTTGAGGTCAAGTCGGGGAGTGTTCATATTTTAACCTTGTTCTTCCCTCTGGACATTGGCACACTCATTCATGTACTAAACATTTTTTTTTTTAATTTCAAACCAAATACTAGGATTTATCCAAAATAATAATATAATTTATATTTTTTCTATCTTCTATCTGAAAAAGTTAATAGAAAAGTTATTAAATATAATGTATGAAACTTAAAAATTATATTGAATATTAGTTAAAAAGTATATTAATAGAATTTACTACATTTTTTATATTTCATTTGCTTTTTTCACTTTTTTATTTTTTAAAATAAATATAAGGGCAGAGTAGCTTTAGCTTCGAATGTAAAGATAAGAAAAATACAAAATCTAGTTCAACATTCAAATATACATAGTTAGTTTTAACATAAGAAAAGATAAAATATTTAATATTATTATGACAATACAATAATCACATTAAAAAAAACTAATTGAAAAATTTACAGTTTTAAGTACCCAATTTAGTAAAAGAATTAATGGAGTCTCAATTGAATGTATCACATTTTCCATGGACTTAAAACTTAAATAATCTATTTATTATTATCATTAATATTTAAATAACTTTAAACTATTTAACTCCAATAATAAATATTCTTAAATGAAATATAAGAAGGAAAAGAGAATAGAAATTGAAATTATTTCAGTTATATGTTACAAATACTTAGAAATAGAATTGTGATATTTTCACACACTAAAAAAAAATTAAAGTAATAATTAAAATGCAGGAAGAGTAGTGTTCTGAAAGTAGTTAAAATAGGTCATCGTTTTGTGGGCAGAGATAAACCACGTTCAGGTCGCCGCGTCCTTTAAAAGAAGGTCAGAAAAGAAAGGAGGACCACCCAATTGCGCCCACACGCTTTCCCATAATCAACATTCAATTCAATTCAATGCTCTTTCCATAAATATTTATTTTATTCACCATCTCCAAAGGGTACTTTTGCCTTTTCCTTAAATAATTCTATAAAATAAAAATAATCCAAACAAACTCATTCATGTCTCTTTGTGCTAATGTTGGACAATTGGGCCTTTTTGTTTTCATCCTTTGTAATTGTCACACAAAAAACCCAAACATGTCAATTTCAATGGTTTTACCACACCTTTGATATAGACAATTCTATCTCATCATTTATGATCATGACTACTATTCTTTGTATTTATCTACACAAAATAATACTACTTTTGTTTTTTTTCAAATTTTGATGGCGTAGACCCAAAGGAATATTGGATCATATATACCTAAAGTGAAAACAAATTATCAATAATTACTTCAGGAAAAATGAGAGGTTATTTAAATGCTACAATTTCTCATTTATCTGGTAGGGAAATGTTTCATTGTAAATCCAGTTTTTCAGTTGTATCGATTGATTATCTTTATTTTCCATAAAACAAGTATGACTTTATAGACTACATAAAACAAAATGTTATTTTTTTGGAATAATTTTCTTGAGCCTACAAAAAGATCCTACTACTATTGTAGTTGGGAATATTTTTCTAGTATTTATTTCATAAAGTATTTCTGAATCTAAAAATGTGTTTTGGAATAAGTATTCTGGAATATATTATGGAATACTCATCATGAAAGATATTTTAGATGCATTTCGGATCATTCAATCTATCTGAAAAATATTTTTGAATTTGGAAGTGCTTTCTGAATTACATAATACCAAATATATTTTTTAGATGTATTATAGATTATACAATTCGGAAGATATTTTCAAATTCTAAAATATTTTTGTGATTGTGTAATCCAGAATAATTTTTACCTTTATATTATAATTTTAATGATGATTAATTTGGGGTTTATGAGTTTTTGGGGGTGCAAGAAGTAAACAAGAAGATCCAGGAAGAAAAAAAAAGGAGGTGCAGGAGAAACCCAAATTTAGTATAAGAAACAAAATCTTATAGTATTGCCCTCTTTCTAATATTTGTCCATACGGGCCCAACAAAATTTGCACGAATATATAATATTGGTACGTGGAAGAAAAAAGCTATTTAAGAAAATATAATCTTACTGTTACGGGATTAACACATTTAGAAGTCAATACAAAAGTAAAAACAGTTTTTTTACGTGGGAAAGATTGCTGCAAGTATAACAATAATACATGTCGCAAAAAGTTGACAACATAGTTTATATTACAATAGCATAAAAATTACAGAATCAATATAATTTATATTTACCAAACAAACAACCTTAAAAAGTTATCACGGTTCTCTAAATTTGTGTATAAATTTGCTATCTCTGAACATACATAAGGTAAATTCAGTGGTAAAACTTGCAGGAGCATAACTTCCTCACTAATTTGTTGTTTTTTTATCTGGTTTGGAAGTTTAGTGTTTTGATGGAGAAGGCAAATACAAAGGCAAAGAAGACGGGAAAAGCGACCAAAACAATAGCAACTGGTCCCATGAAGTTGGGTTTAAACCCATAATGGTCTTCAATATAGTGCTTGATAGTTTGATTATTCTCACCAGGCACAAAAATGGTTATCTCTACATCTCTATACTGTGAGACAATTAACCCATATACTGTCCATGCTACTGGGCAAATCCAATAATACCAGACCCACCATTTTGGAATTTTCTGAAATGCCAAGGTTGATAAAGCAATTATGTTAGTGAAAATCATAAGAGTGGTTCTTGTATTGTAAAAACCAAACTTGAACTCTACTTACTGGTCTTGGGATGAAGAAACCAGAAAAGAGATTGAAGAGTCCATAGAATGCTGCTCCAAAGATTGATGCTACTTGGTGGTTTGGTGTAATGGAAACAGTCATCATCCCGTAATATGTGAAGTACAAGAAGGAGAAAAAACTAACAAAGAAAAACCAGAGGACCTTTTCCACTTTCCATTCAAAGCTTACCATAGCATAGACTATGAATGCAAAATAAATAGTTTGAACAAATACATATGGTATTTCAGAGATAACCTGCAAATGAAACAAAAAAGCTAGCATAATAAGAAACAAGTACAAGATGCAGAAAAATTTATAGTTGTTTATGAAAAATGCATCCTTTAACCTGTGCAATGGCATAAGGCAAAGCAGAATACATTCCAGCAGCTCTTTCTCGATAAAACACTGTTCTTTCAACTGCCACTACTGGTTGAACTGTTTGACAATTGTTGACACCAACAAAGAATATAGATCCATATAAAGCTCCTATAATGGTGTTCAAATCGCTTGAGCTTCCCCTGCAAAAACATGACAGAAGAAACAGTTGTAATTACAAAATACTCAGACATAGATGTCTGTTCAATTAAGGTAGCAACATCAAACCTTTTCTTGCCAACCCTCCAAAATACTGTCCCCACCACGAAAGCTACTGCTAAGGTGAAGAAAAATCTGACAAGGTTATAATCTGGACTTCTCCAATAAGTCAACCATTGCTTCCATAAACAAGATTTGAATTGTTCCCAAGTGGATTGAGAATACTGAGTGGGAAAGTACAAATCTTTTGTTCCTGGTGGAGGTGTGCTTAATTCCCTTATAAGAGCTTTGTTTCGCCTACTCATAAGTATGTACATATGTCAGCTTAATAAAACTCACTCGACAACATTAGTTTAGTATATATCCTAGATGTTTTTAGACTTACTGGTATAAGGATGATGTTTTGTAGTACTCTGCAAAATCCATTCCAAGTCGAACTTCAGCTGCTATAGAGCTTACCTCTAACATCCATGTGGCTGGATTGTACTTATCCTTGATTTTTGGGACCCCTGGGATTGCCTGATCAAGGAATGAACATGGAGTTAGATGTTAAACTTGAATCCCTTACTGGTAAAAGAATTCATAATTATTTTTGTTGTAATGTAATACCTCAAAATATTCTATAATCTTGTGTGAATTCCTTCCTAATGGTCCTGAGTATATCACTTGGCCTCCTCTCTTCATCAACAACAACTGGTGCACAAGAAAATGTTTATCTACCAAAGAGTAATGGAGATAAAGAGAGAAAACACATGAAACATACAAACTATGAGTTTGTTGGTACCTCGTCAAAAGCCTCAAAGATATCAATACTAGGTTGGTGAATTGTGCACACAACTGTTCTTCCAGTGTCAACAGTGTTTCTCACGGTTCTCATCACAATGGCTGCTGCTCTTGCATCGAGACCTGAAGTGGGTTCATCCATGAAAATGATTGAAGGATTGGCAACAAGTTCAACAGCAATTGTTAGTCTTTTTCTTTGCTCGGTAGACAACCCAGTAACACCAGGAAGCCCAACTATAGCATCCTTGAGATTGTCTAGCTCAACCAAGTCCATTACTTCATCAACAAATTTCTGTACAGAGTGAGAAAAAGGAATATAAGAATCATTCTTCTATGCAAATTCACAGAAAAGATAAAAAAAGATATAGTATTTAGTGCTAACCATTTTCTCCTCATTATTGACCTCTCTAGGTAAACGAAGGAATGCAGAATAGATCAAAGACTCTCGGATAGTAACTTGGGGTGAATGGATATCAGTCTGCTCACAGTAGCCAGAAATTCTTGCAAATGTTTCTTGATTCTTTGGGTAGCCAGATATTCTAACATCTCCTTCAATGTAGCCACCTGTTTTTCTCCCAGCTAAAACATCCATCAAAGTTGTCTTTCCAGCACCACTTACTCCCATTAAAGCAGTTAAAACTCCAGGCCTGAAGGCACCAGTTACTTCCCTCAGTAACTGTAGTCTATCATCGGTCACTCCTTGCTCTTTCATTTCCTATTACAAGTTAAAGTTTCCTTTATATTTACCATTACTACTTATGCATGATATGATATAAAGTTATGTTAAAAGGGTGTGATAAAGTTCTTACAGCAGGCATGTCCACATAATAATTAACACTGTCAAAAGACATTGCAAGTGGTTGAAAAGGTAGAACCATTCCTTTCTTTGGGGAAACACCAATAGCTGAATCACGCATTGAATCAACATTTCTCATTCGACCACTCATTTGTTGCATTGCCACTTCTCCTGAAATTATTTATGTACAAGACAATGTTATTGAGAAGTTTCACTAGTTATATTATACTAACAAAGTTACACTTATGGCTAAGGAAAAAGCCCTCAATATCAAAGTTAACTAGTTTGATATTGACGCGTGTTGCTTCCACCTGTAGAATATAATGGCTGAGGAGCTATCTCTCTGTTGGGCTCCGGCCTTACAAGTCTAGGCTCTTCCCTAGAGTTTCCTCCAGTCGCCATTTCGGATGCTTCTTCTTCAGATATTATTGCTTGTTTTTTTCCAATGGCTAGTGAATCAAATTACAGAAGATACAATAAAAGCACTATTAGCACTAATCAACTAATGAAGGAAGTGATACATTGAAATTTTGTTATGGTATGAGTTCTTACGGTTGAGGTACATGAGTGCAAAGGTGAAGAGAACATTGTACAGAACAGTGAAGCCGAAGAGAGTCGCTACAGCTATCCAATACCATCCTTTCTCAGCGAAAACGTCAAAGTTATTTAACGTAGCCAAACCGATTGGAGTTACACCATCTGTGGACTACAAAATATGAAAATTCAAGTGAAAAATAGTTTCATTTTAGGCCATTGAATCAAGACTTTCATCCACTACTGAAAATTTATGCTACTTACCGGCTTGTTCCACCTTGGAGCAAATAATTCGTTCACTGTCAAACCATTGTACGCATATGTTAACGGTGAAATCCAGTAACCCCATATCCACCAATCTCGAATGTCACCTAGTAATAACATTAAGAAGCTTAAACATCAAGGTTCGCACATTCTTTGAAAATTTTACATGATTCATTACGAGGATTAGTCACTTACGTTTAGGAAGGATGAAACCTCCTAGTAGAAAAACAAGAAGCAGCATGAGGGCTCCACCAGTGTTAGCAATAATCATTGTTCTACAAACTCCAGATATAAGCCTGAACATCCCAGCTGCCATTTGTTGGACAAGAAAAACTAACAACAAGTGCTTGAAAAACCTGAAAGTTGAATAAGGCACCAATGTGAAACTTTGTACTAGTAATCATAGTTTATCGAATTTTATGATTAAATTTGAATCATGGGTAGGGGTAAAAACATATAAAATGAGGTAAAAAAGATAATTAAGGTTACCTGCTAGCTTCAGGTGCAAATCCTATAGGGTAGTATGTGAGAAGAACCCAAACAATAGCTTCAAAGATAGAAATGGGGATTCTGAGTAAGAAATTAGGGAGGGTATAAGTCCAAGGAGGATGGAAAAGGTGGTCTCTGTGCTTGTAGAAAACAGGAAGTCTTGCAATGGTGAGTGGTAATTCAGAAAAGCCATTGAACATGTTCATGATCATGGTAAACAAAATGGCACCTATGTAAACTGCTGCATCAGACTCATCCCTTTGATGCATTTTGGTCCTAAAGAACACAGTTGCAGCTATGATACCGATGATGCATATTTGACCTGTCTTAAATATATAGACGAAAGAGTTTCTCTTGATCAGTAGCCATTCCTTATCCCAACATGCCTTAAGAAGTCCCCTTGTGGGCACTGTATATTTCTTGAAAACAAGAGCTGCTCTGTGTCCCTTTGATTTGTCAAATGGCGCAGAAAGTTCATTCTCAAGTTGCCTTCCAACATGGAATTGCTTGAACCTATTTGCAAACTCACTCACTGTGATGTAATGGTATGGTATGTTTCTGTTTATCCAATATTGTTCTTGGTCTTTCCTTGAAGTAACCTACACAAAATTAAGCTGTGTCATTTACTTCCCCGTTTCATGTTTTCAAATTTGAAATAAGCCCTTGTGTAATAATTGATAACAAAAATAATATATATAAATCAAATGGTTTCTTCTCCTACGTGTGTCAGTTTGACTTTTTTTAATTGAAAAATATAATTTTTAAATGAAGATGTATGGTTGAATCGTTATGTTTATCCAAATATTGTTTTCTGTAATTGAAAAAGAATTGGTGATTTGGCAGGTATACCTCCTGTAAGAAATCTGCGGTTCCCTTTCTCTCAGGACATCTAAATCCACATGATTCAAAGAACTCAATGATGTGCTCACGTGGGCCCTGATAAACAATCTGACCCTCCGATATCAAGATGATATCATCAAACAGATCGAACGTCTCCGGAGCAGGCTGGAGTAGGGACATGAATATGGTTGCTTCCGTAAGGTGCACAATCTGTTGGAAGCATTTCACTATTTGATATGTCGTGGAGCTATCAAGGCCCGTTGATATCTCATCCATCAGCAATGTTTTTGTGGGCCCAACAATCATTTCTCCTATACACATAACATGTCATTCAAAAAATCAATTAATATAATATATATGTATATCACTTTCACTTTGAATTGGTAAACCATAGCTCGAGTTTCAAGCTTCTTGCATTCTATTTAAATGTGTATTTTTTTAATCGATTTGAAAGGGATATTAATAATTTATGAATTGAATTGAAGATAAAAGGTTATTTTTTTAATATTTAAACTTAGCAAAGTTGAGGTAAGGAAAGTTGTGTATGTAATCAGCAAGATTCTTTCAAAAACCAGTGTGTAAAAGGTAGAAAAGATGGACCAAGTCCAAGAAAAAAAAAATCGTAAATATAATTTTATTATCTCTTGTAGTCAGACCATTTATTTTATTAAAAAACATTTTTGTTTTCTTCTCACTCATGAGTCACGGTTATAGAGAAAATTGTGAGTATTTTTGTTATAAAAAAACATCTCAGTCAGCCAAGTACATGTGGCTATATCTTAACCTTAGGCGAGTTTTTTTTATTGGATGAGTTGATTAAACCACGCCTTTCAAACATAAAGATAATGTTCGGACAGAAAAATAATGAAGTAGAAAACAATGACAGAAGAATTGGGAACAGAGGAATTTAAGAAATGAGGATTTGAGTTGAGTTATTACCTGTTGTTACACGCTTCTTTTGGCCACCAGACACTCCTCTGTGCATTTCATCACCCACGATTGTATCTTTGCAAATATCAAGCCCCAATATCTATCCATACATCAAACACTGACAAGTTATTATCTTTCGTTGCTCATTGAAAAGATAGATTGGTAGCTGTGAGATCATGGTTTGGACTTTTGTGGGTGGGAATGGATAATCTTAAACCGTAAACATAATAAATGTTGTGTAAGAAAAATCACTCACTTTGAGAGTATAGTCAGTAATGAGACTGCTTTCTGTTCCCTCCATTGCAGTGGCCTAAAATTGTTGAAAATGTGAGAACGATTCAATAAATTAACAACCCTGTGAAAGTTCTGGGTTCTTTAGTCTTCGGAACTCGATACGTAATTAATAATACCTTCATGAAAAGATCGAGTTCTGCCTCTGGAAATATTCCAGCTTCTTTTTCCCTTCGAGCAAGCTCGGCTAATAGGTCTACAGTAACATATTTGTCAGATAGTTATAGAAAAGACTTCTACTAGAAAATTCGTTAACGATTTTACAGTGATTTTTTGTTACCATATCGTGTTCCAACTCCTTGACATCTAGCTGAGAAATCGAGGGTTTCTTTTACTGTCATTTCTCCAATATGCACATCATTTTGGCTAATGTAAGCTGAAGTTTTTCTAGGGACAAACTCATTGAGCTTGTAACCGTTGTAGGAGATTTCTCCTCGTACCTGTTTCATTCAAACAAAACTCTTGTTATTATTCCCCATCACCAGTGTTGTTCAACTCCACGTGCTAGAAAAGTATAAATTGAGAATTTTGATTTTCTTTCTCATTATAGCTTAGTCAAAAAAAAAATGAAAGGGCTGGAATCTACCCTCAAATCATTGTCCAATTTTCCAGCCAACGCCAGCAAAAGGGTCGTTTTCCCAGAAGAAGGGGGACCAAGCAGAAGGGCCATTCTATATAGAACAATAAGAATGGTTACATTACATTACACCAACCCAAATTATAATAATGAACAAATAAACCTAGGTGAGCTAGGCTTGAAATATTTTAGTTAGATAGGTTCGAACTAATTAATGATGAAAATCTCGAGGTGGTACCTAGAAGGTTTAATAATGCCGGAAACATCTTTAAGAATCGTGAGCTTTGTTCTCTTGGCGGTGCTAATCCCACATAAGCCAAGAGCTGATTCAGCAATGTTCAATGCAACGTTTGGTAGGGTTGGCAACGCTCTGCTGCCAACGTAGGAATCTGCCTCAACTGTCAAATTTTGAAACCTCACTTCTACTGTTGGGAGTCGGATACCAACCCTGAAATTGGAACAATTGAAAAAACAAGTTCATATTAATTGTTCTGCATAATGTATTGAACGTGGGAACCATTTGTTAGAAGAAAAAAAAAGAAAAAGTGTATCCATAAGCATGTGTGAGTGTGACATGATTTTGGAGCAATGACTTGTTCACAGAATAGAAAAAAGTGAACATGACAATATAAGGGAATCGCATGCACTATTTCTACAGCAGAAGGTAACGTATCATTTCAGACATTGACACTCTACTTGTTCATGTATTGAGTTACCTAATTTGATGTAGTGAGACAATAAACAACTTAGAAGAATGGAGAAAAGGCAAAAAAATTCAATCACATGAATAGGTTCTTTATATAGATCTCTGTGTTCACTATTGTTCAAGATTCATTCCCCCCATGCCCCCATCTCTCTTCAATAATGCATTGGGAATATTTCTCTCTAATCCCCATCTCCTTAAAATCAGACTCTTTGATTTTTGAATTTGATCCTTTTATCATTTTGTTTATGTTGGTTTTGATAAATGACAAAGACACGCAGTTTAATATGATAAATGAGTGGTTACGTCATGTGCACGCTTAAATAAAAAACATTTGTCGTAACTTACCTTGCCGGCCTCAAACGAAGTCAAAGCTGTATCATATACATAAGCTAACTAACCTTCATTTTTGTTTCTTTAACATATGGAAAACAAAATGTTCCCTCAAAACATAATTGAGTAAGTCAGAAGTAAGTGGAAGAAAGCAGAGTCGTTCGTGAATATATAATATAAGAACTATTGAACAAAAATTTACGATGAGAATAAAAAAAGTATGAACTTTCTCAGATTCCGGTGCAGAAGGGTGAAGATGAGAGACAGAGAGAACTCACTTTTCGAGTCTGTTTCTGAACTTGCTCAAGTACTTTTCATTGTCTTCTTCGGCAACCTTGAAGATTCTGTCGATAAACTCTTGCCTTTCGTTCACATCTAACTTTCTAACATCGACTTCTCTGTGCTGCAATGTGCTGGGACGAGCATGATCACCACCCTCTGCAAAAGTTTGCAGGATACTTGTTCTTAGCCTGTCGTAGGTTGGTAATCTTTCTATGGCTGCCCACTTGAGAGCCTCTTCGTCCTCATCAATGTTTGATGTTCTTCGTGAATATCTCCCACTCGCAAACACACCCTCCATTCTCCAACTTGACCTGCTTAAGCTCCTACTTATGCTTCTGCTCAAATTCCCACCCTCCATTTTATCTCTCTCTGCAGTTGTGGATTTCAAACATGACATGACATGACAACAAAATTAGAACAAGGATGTTTCTATACCATGAAAGAAAAAACATAAAAGATTTAGGAACTGTCTAGTGCAGATACGGTACTTACATGAATGTTTTGGGTTATAGAACTTCAACTTCTGTGCTCAGCGAAGAAAGTTTGGTTGTTGGGGGGTTGAAACTAAAAGCTCCTTCATATTTTCTTTCTCTCCTTTACATATTTTCCACTCATGAGAGAAGATTTGGAACGGATAAACCACTAAAATGAACAGGTTTTCTGATATGAAGAAAGTGTTGTGTATAGTCTAATGATGGAAACAATATTATGCATATATAGATGTATGTGTGATAAATGAGTGAGAGAATGTGAGAGAGAACACGAAGAGAGAGAATGGTTTGGTGGCAGAATTGTCGTTAGTCTTAATCCTTTATTCAAATCAAACACTTGATGAATAATTAATTAATGACTTATTATTATGTGTGTACTGTGCTAAATGCAAGAGAGAAGGTTCATTCAAACATGAATGTTGAACCGTGAACAATATATATCCACACTCTGTTTTTTCTTTTTTTTTTATGGAAAATGGGTTGTTACGAAAAATATGTGGAAAATATTATTCCTATTAATGACGTACAAGTTTAAGCAGTAACGAGTTTGGTGATGTTTAAGACCTATCAATAAAAAGGAAACAATTCATAATTAATATTTAATATCTTTTATTTATTTTTTAATTCAAATTGGTAATAATATTCAGCACTAGTCATGTTTATAAAGTTGGTAAACTAGGAATAATATTGAATTAGTGGATTGCATGTCCAACCTAAAGATAATAAATACTCGCTTTTTTAAGCCAGAAGAAAGATTGGAAAATTAAAAGCAACGGAACCTGGTTTTAGGAAGTTAGTATTTTTCTAAGTAATGATAGTTATAATGAAAAAAAAAAGAAAAAACTTAATGAAACTTTGACTAATAACTCGGTCAATTATAATACTATTAAGAATAAAATGCAGCAAGATTATTCGGATCAATATTAGATAACAAAACATCATATAAAAAATATTATGAAGATAAATAATGGAACCAACGATTTTCTCCTAATTTCTCATTTGAGGACCTGGTCAGGAAAAAAATCGATTAGTTCTATAAACTGAATAATTCAATATATAAAGTATTAGTTCTGAAACATTCACTGCCTTGTGTCGCTTAACATTTTTTAATGCAATAGAAAATTATTCACAATGAAGTTTGAGTTTATCTCCACGGAACCTAAAGTTTGACTAAGTTATCATGCCGTTCTCGGATTTTTTCTGCAGACAGCTAATCCCAATATAAACACAAAAATACATTAAAATCAAACCTAACGACTCAGATATTTTTTAGGCATATAATTTATAAACAGTCCTCTTTTTATTACTTGACAGTATTTTAACACTTGTTTTGGTTAAAAAAACACGGATTTGGGGATAACATATAATAATAATGTTATTTGTATACATTCTGTTACGAAATTTTGACATTCTTTTATGATATTACATCATTGTATTTATGTTATGCATTTCAATATATTCTTTGTTTGATTTTTTTTTTCTGAACAAGAAGTCAAATTTAATTATTTTTAATAAAATATTTTAGTAAAAGTAACATTTTAGAGATTAAATAAATAAGAATTTTCATATTATATTTAAGCGGTTAAGAAGTGAACTTTTCCACGTATATTATGAAATCACCTTATCCATAATCAGTGTGGTACTTTCAACATACCTTTGTCAAAATATATGCATAAAAATCAAGAGATTGTTAATGAGTGATTCAATAACGGTTCAATAGCGGGTAGAACAATATTCAATAAATAACAAATCTTTCAATAGCGGGTGTCACAATAGATTGGGTGGTTTGATAGCGGTGGAACAATCCCCAATAAACAACAAATTTTCTGATAGTGGATGGCACAATAAGTCAAATAACTAACAAATCTTGTTAGGATAAACTCTAACTCACGGCTCTAATCCAATGTTAAGAGGTGAACTTTAAGTCTAACTCAATTTCATAAAATTAGCTTATAAGATAAGTTTTACACCCATTTATATATTATGAAATCACCTTATCTCTAATTAAAGTGAGACTCCCAACATGCATCTAAAAGTTAAAGAAAGTATATCTAATATTTATCATTTCTTTTTTAATATTACTCTATACATCATGCCTTGATTCATAAGATAATTACGGAATTAAAAACATGTGTATAATAAAAAACAAAAACTATCAAGTCTAAGTTTAATAAATTTTAAAAGGTGTGAATACAATTTGTCATAATTCGTAGTAAAGAATGTTGATAGTAAAAGTTATTGTTAGTATCTTCTTGATATTCATTTGGTCTCATTTTTTTTTCCAAAGCATTACGTAAACGTTATTACATTACATATACTTACATAAAAGTATCCTAATAAATTTTGTGCTTGTGTTGTTTTTCTTTACTAAGAGACCTCTAGCTACCCGACAAAGAAATTTAACTTCACTACGTTGACCACTGGAATTAATGTTGTTTCTAAAGGAAAGTAATACAAAGACTATATATATATTTGGTATCTAAAGAGATAAACATATGATATAATAAAAAGATAAATAGAGACAACCTTGACGAGTGTTGATAAATATTTATATTACATGCAAAGAAGAATTATTGATACATCAAATCCAATTTTAAATTAAATTGTTTTGAATTATTAGTTTTGTTTATATTAGAATCTTAAAACAGCTAAGTATTTAAAATATACGTTATTCACCCATCATAAAAGAAAGTACATGTTTCAATACTATTAATTTTTTTTATTATAATATAATATATAGGTAGGTCGAGTTAATGAAATCGATAACTCACTAACTCAATACATTCTAATTGAATTAATCGAAAATAAATTTTAAGTTATCATCCTAATTTTTCTACACCTTTAACTTATGTATGGTTCACTGTTAAAAAATTCATATTTTTTTATTAACTTTGTTTTAATTTTTTTTTTTAGAAAATACTTATAAATTTCATTATGAAAAAAATTTACAAAAAATTATTGTTAACTTTTTTGTAAAATATTTTATATATAACATTTTTTACAATAAATTTTGTAAAAAATATTTATAAATTTTATAATTTTGTAAAAAATAATTATTCATAAAAAAATTAATGTTAATTAAAATTTTTTAAGAAAATAATAGAAACAATTTTTTTTTTTGTAAATTTATTTAACAAATTTACAGAAAAATTCTCATATGAGAATTTTTTAGTATTGCTTTATTCTTTAAAATGATTTTATTTCTATTATGAAAAGACAAAAACTGCTGTTTAATTCAAGGAAATTGACTTGGTTTCCACCCTCTGCATACCGTGTCAATCAAAAGCAACCATTTATGATGGTGTAAAATTTATTTTATCATGTTCGAAAATTTTAATATAACTATATTATACTGGAAAACAATCATCAAAATATTTTAATTTTTATTAACAGTTTTCAGTTTTTCATCACCACCATTTATTACAGATATTTTTTTAAATCATGCAATTTTAAACAATTAATTAATGAAAATAAAAATACCAAATGGTCAACAATTAAAGAAAACTAATCATTTTGTTAATGTTTGATTACTATTGTTACTGGATATTAAATGACATGGAAATATAAGAATGGTAGAACTGTATTATGTCACAAACACACACACATATATATATATATATATATATATATATATATATATATATATATATATATATATATAATTTATTATGAAATGCTTGTGTTGTGTGCCTGCATATGGACGTAAGAGACAAATGAAAGCGTGTGAGTGATGAACCATTGTAGAACTGCATATCACAATATATATATATATATATATATATATATATATATATATATATATATATATATATATATATATATATATATATATATATGACAATTTTATTATTCGGTCTTTCCACTAAATCTTCTATATCACAATTTACTTTTAGCCCTAGAAAAAAGCTTCTTCAATAAAAATAATACTCCCATCTAAATCTATATTCGCTTTAAAAGAAATTTACTTATTTATATCAGAATTTCACATACTACTAGTTATTTTTTTCAATTATATTCTTTTTCTTAGTTAATTATTTTTAAACAGATAATTTGGTTGGGTGAATATTTTTTTTTCCACGTAGATAAACAAGGATGCACATATAATTTGCGTGAATGTTTTCTTTCTTTGTTTCTAGAAGCCGTTACATCAATCTGATATGATTTTTTTGGTTGCATATCTTATTTCTACAACGATGTCTATTAATTGATCCGTTGACCAACACATAAATAGTTTTAATAATAATTTTCTTCAACTGTGGAAGTCACTTGACATGGAAGTGCTTGGTGGAATGAAAGACAAGCTAAAGTAAACAGACATGGTTTTTCCAACTTATGACTAATAATATTCAACTTCCATGTTCTATTTCATCATGCTTCACAACCATTTAGTCAAAAGTTCCACATTTTTCTCCAAAACCAAGGTTATGGTTTGAAATAAAAATCTATGGAACAGCTTTTCTGTATTTGTGCTTCTTGTGGGCTTTGAATTTAAAGTATGTAATTGAATTGGCATAATCTTTATTCAACTTTATGACACCTTATTTCATTTTTTTTATTTAATATCTCTAAGAGAATACGAATTTCCTTTTGAGTTTCTTTAAATATAGTTCATTTATAGTTTTCCTTAGAACAACCTCTATAGATTGATTTATTCATGATGATATTATAATGTATGAATAAATTATATTATTTAAATAGGATCAAAAACATTTTTAAAAAATTTATTTTATAGGATTGAATTAGATTGATTCTATTTGCTAAGAAAAAAATCATATAATTTTAAACAAATTATATGAATTGAAATTTGAAACTTCAGTCTCTCATTTATAAAACCAGTTGGTGGAAAAATCAAAGTCGATTTTTGAACTAGTTTCCAATCGATTATACAATTGAATATTGGAAAATTAATATTAACTTAAATTCAAAGCTAATTGAGCAAGCTGTTTACTAAAACGTAAGATAAATCTAATTTGCAACGTTTGAATATTTTAAATTTAGTTTCATTTTTTCACTCTCCTACTCAGGTTTATTTTAGTGTATTTCCTTCAAGATCGTTTGTTCCGTTCCCTTCATATATTTTTTTCACTACTCTTATATTTAAAAAAAAATGTTTGTTTTGGATGGTAAAATTTGAAAGTTGAAAAATGATTTCTGAATTGTATAATATAAAAATATTTTTTCTTAAATTTATTTTTTATATTATATGATCTAAAAATAAAAAAATATCTTGTAGATTGTATAATTCAAAAGTCAAAATGTACAATTTAAAATTATTATTTTAATCAGTTTTAACTTATAAATCGAGTAATGTAGAAATATTTTTTATTTTTATACTGTGTCATCGGAACATTGAAAGTCATTTTCTCTTTTGAATGATACAATCCAAAAATGACGAGGAGAAAATTGTTTTGTATATGGAGGTGCCGAAAGAAACATACGGATGTACAAGAAGAAACTGCCTTCCTCGAGTAAGCCCATTATTTCTTGGGCTACTCTTCGGTTTTGAAGTTCAAAGTTGGGTTTAAGAAAATGGCCCACTATTAGTGAAACAATGGCATGTTCTCACCACATTTTTGTTGGGCTATTCAACTTCCGCGAGGATTTTTTTTGATAACTATCGATGCCACTCCTCAATATGCTATTCAAACCCCTCATCCTATGAAAGTTAGCACCCTCCCCCTCTTCCTTTTCTCTCTTCAATTCTAGTTTTATATTTAAATGGAGATTACATTTAATTAAAAGGTTAATTAAGTATGAAAGCACTGGTATAAACAATTTTATAGTTAAAGAAATGTGTCTGTGATGGTGTAAAGTGCAGGAAAGGTGGGACATGGTGATTATAGACAGGAATGGTGCTTCACTGTTATTTCTCTTCTTTTAATAACAAAAACAACACTCACAAATGAATCAAGAAAGTTGATTCGTATCGTATTCCTTCTCTCCTCTGCCGGACTGCAATGGATTTCCGTGCCCCGCCGCCATCTCCTGTGGCCTCCGCCAGGCGAACGTCCTCGCTCTCCAACGACGACGTTTTCCGCCGATTCTTGGAGACCTCTCTCCGTCTCCCGAACATTAACAACAACCACCGAAAGCCGCTTCCAAAGGTTGACTTTAGCTCCTTATGTTCCGACGACGCTCTTCGTCACGTCATTTCGGACTCTTTCGCAACTGTCGGATGCTTTCAGCTGCTCAACCATGGAATTCCACTGGACGTGATCGCGTCGCCGGCGGAAGCTTCTATCGCAATTTTCCAGGTGCCGCCGGAGAAGCGAGGCGGCGCAACGAGGTCAGCGGAGAGTCCGTGGGGTTTCGACGATGAAGATGAGTTCGTTTGGGGAAGAGATAAGGAGTTCAACCTCAGAATGCAGCAACTTTCGCCAACCGGATATTCCAATTTCAAGTAAACTAGTTAACTAATTAATTAATTAATTTAGCATGCATTTCATTTCAGTTGCTATTATCTAAGTTGCAGGGTATTTTACTACTAATATATGAAATATTAGGTACAATTTTTTATTAATATAATAATAACAAAAATGTCTAAATTTTATATTTATTATTATTTTATTAAAAATTAAATATGTTTTTATCTATCGAAACATTTTTAGAATTAAATATTATTTCATATGTAATGAATTTTGGAATTAGTCTCCCTTCAAAATTTTATACCAATAATTAGTCTCCCTTCAAAATTTTATACCAATAATTAATCTGTAGAAAAGTGTGAATTTAATATTTTCATTTTAAATTTGTTTGACATTTTAAATTTTGTAAGAATAGATCTCCGTATATAATTGTCGTCTAATTAGGTTAATGTGATGGATTTTTTTACATCAAATGACGTAAATTGTTTTTTAAAAACATAAAATTGGTAATTGTCTGGTTTGAAAGGTCTAAATTAAATAGAATGGATTAAAATGATTATTTGACTAAGTTGACGCGTGGACGATGTGAGTGTTGCAGATAGGTAATATAACTTCTTTTATGGAAATGGAAATGTGGTTTTATAGTTTGCAAAAGAGGTAAGGAAGAGAAAAAGGAACACATTATTGCGTGGAGGTGGAGTGTTTGTTTGGAGAAAAGAAGTGTTTGGTTGAAAACTTTTGGTCACGGGAATTCAGTTCCTGTTGCGTGTTACACCCAAAACGTTAGCTGAAACTTCACAATTGAGATAGAACACGACCAAACTACTTTATGGTTTATACATCAATATCAGACCACTGTTTAAAAGCACACGCAAGAATGAGTGTCTATGCAACACAAATTTAATTTAATTATCTCTTTTGCAGTGTGCATGCACTGTGAAACTTTCCGTATGGTATGACAGTTGATGAAAAAAGTGAGTCTGATTTTAAATTTCTTGAACATTCAGTAAGAAGATGGAGAATCTTGTGGCCAGGATAGAGAATGTGGCCGAGAAAATTTTGCAAGTGATACTCCAAGATTCTCCCCCAAAAATTGCAAACTCTGTGGACATGATTTGTGGGCATGAACGTGGGACACTTTGTTCTGTTTATAAGCACTGCTCAGATAACATGTCAGGACAATGTGCTAACTCTTTAAACTATGATGTGATCAGAATGCTGGTGAGGGGAAACCAATCCTCTCATTGCTTGTGCTTGCATCTATGTGACGGGTCTTCTGAGTTTCAGGTTTACTCTAAGAAAGGGTGGCTCTCTTTCTTTCCAGAAAAAGGAGCCCTTGTAATCACAGCTGGAGACCAAACTCAGGTTCATTCAAACACAGAAAATGAAATTAATTTACAGAACAGTTTGAGTATATATAGTACAAACTGATTTAAGAAGCTTTGCATTGGTTTGTTTCAGATGTTGAGTGATGGACACTACAAGGACGTGATTGGAAGGCCAATATTTAAAGGTGAGAAAGAGGACTGCATTTCAATGGCTTTCCTCTATTCACCGCCAAACAAGAAGAGCAATTTTCAGAACAGTGGGGAAAGAACTATTTCTCTGGGCTTGCAAGTCCTATTGGCCATGATTTTGACCCTTGTGTGTCATGTCCTCTTTTATGTCTAAATTTTTTTTTGATGGTGTCCTTCTTATTCAATGCAAAATACATCAATACGACTTTGGAACAAAAAGATTACTACTATAAGTAAATTTGCATGTAATTAACTCGTGTAAAATGGACAGATTCTCTTCCATTGTGTCAAAAGTTTGGTAACAGTTATCCAAGCAGCATTTTTTAACCACTGTAAGATACTGCATTGCAACTATGTTTGATGACAAAAATTAAACAACATATAAAAGAAAAAAAAACAAACCTATTTGAGTTATAAGTGTGAGACATTTGATGAGTGAAGGTTTTTATACAATGGAGAAAGATGAACCTCAAACTGAGTGTTTATGACTCAAAATTTTAGCATAAAAGTTATGGGGTGACAATGCGAACTCATTACCCTGATCTGTCGCACATTTTTTCTGCAGACTTGCAGGCCGACTTGACGGGTCAGTCTCTAATTGTCAACCCTGTACAAAAGAAGACTGTGTCCGTAGTGTGCCGGGCAAACATGGGCAAAGTCCAAACCAAAATTGTACCCCTTATCCGTGATATTGACACCCCTTTTTTGAATTTTTTTAGAATTATTTTCAAGATACTCGAGAGAAGTTCATTTTATGAAGATACTCAATAAAAAAATGTTTTCAATAAACAAGAAAGTAATGTGGGAAGATAAAAGAAAAAGTGGTATCCGTAGGGAGTTAGGGACAGTGCTGGAAAAGGGCTACAATCTCAAAACCATTGGACTGCAAAAAAAGAATCCAAACCAAAATTAAGAGTAAAGTAATGCTTTATGAACAGCATGTCAAAACACATTACTTTTTATTCATATCATGGTTGTAAAATGTTCGTTATGAATAATTTACCAAGAAATAAATGAAAGAGTGAAGCTTTTTGGCTTTGCTTTTCGCTGTAAATGTTGTGTTTGCCATTATGGATAAACAAGTTAATAATAAGAGTGAACTTACGATTATTGTTACCAGAAAAAAAGAAAAAACCACAACTGAAAAAGTAGGTGCAATTATAATACTGGAGAAGAAAAATAAAGCAACGAAATATGCATCTTCTTTCCAATTTCATACTGAGACGTAGATGTTGGTGGGCCTGATTGTTGGCTTCATTATGCACTTTTAAGCATCCCATTGGATAACCTAATTTTTCTACGGAGACACATTCTTAAGGAAGAGTTAATCTAGATTCTGAACACAATCATAATCTTTATTTTATGATGATAACAAAAGCGATTCTCAGAAAAATGTATTCAGCCAAGTGGATAAGACTTCATTTTATCCAAACCTTTACTTCTGGATTCTCAGATGATCCATGAATGCTTTGTCATAACTCCAAAAGTAAAGCATCCTAAACCCTAACCATTTTAAGGTCTAAAATAACAAAAGATGTAATTTGATAAGAAAAGTTCAATTTGGTAAAATATAATGTTTATAGATATTAAATGAAGGAAATAATATGATAAATATTGATTCATTTATTTTTGTTATAAGAAAAAAATTATAATCTTTATATAAAACTTTAATTTTATTAATTCTGTTTGAACTTAATATGGTAATTGAACACATGTTAAGAACCTTAAGTAGTAGTTGTTTAAGACAATTGAACTCTTTACTCTTTAGTTTTGCTTTATAAATGAAATTTTTTAATGATTTCTTCACTGTTAATTACGTATTAACGTCGATTTTATTTATTTATCTTTTAATAAAATAATTATTAATAGTAAAATCACCTAACTTTTATTTTGAAATCGTTTATGGTAAGAAATGAATTTTAAGTTTAACTCAAATATGTTTAATATAAAACAAATTTAATTATAATAGACTCTAAACTATGACTTTAATATTATATTAAAAATAAATTTAAGTTTAATTAAATTTATTGTAAGATAAAATTTATATCTATTTATATTTTATAAAATCGTCTTATCTTTAATTGACGTAAAGTCTTCGACGATATAAGTATACAAAAGAAAGGTGTTATTTTTTCGTTAAATTGTATACAATAATTTGCCTTAAGAAAGTAGGATAAGTATAGTAAAAGCAAAAGAAACGTATTTATATAAAACTGAATTTGGAACGCGGCGACTCGATTGGAATTTGCCAACTGCAAGTCCAGCAGCTTCATTCAATAACAAAAACATGATTTTGCTTAGTCTAATGGTCTTCATCTTTTGATTGATTGCTAGTTTCTGGCAACTATATATGCTCTATGTGGTTGAGTAAAAATTTTAAATTGGCCAAAAGCACTTTTGACATTCATTGTATAAGCTTTTTGGGAGCCTCACTTTCGTATCCATTAATTCTACCCTCTTTCCTTTTTATCCCTTCTCAAACTTACTTAAAACAATCACAATCCACGAAACCTTTCTTCCTAAACAAAATAAATTAAATTTAGGCTATTCCACGTCATTTTACCTCTTCATGAAACTTTTAAACCTCGAATATTATAGTAGGTTGCACAATTGTCCCGTGACAAAAAGTTAGGTAGACCAAGTTATAATCCAAGTAAGATTTCTAGTACGACAATTGTTGAGCAATAAATTGTTACAAGTGACATCAATTGTACCGTGACAGAGGTCAAGTGAACCGGGTCACAATCCAATAAATTGTAACAGTTTAGCTTGTCTTATATTTTTAAGTAAATAGAGTTGTGTCTTGACTAATAACTATAATTTTGATCTAGTGATAAGCTTGGATCCTAATAAATACAATATTTGATTTGAAATTGATAATGCTACAATGATACATTGTAGTAAACGAAAATTTATCATACAAGTGCAATTTTTAATCAAAATTATTCAAATAGATAGATTTTGAAAATTTTATCTATATGAGTAAGTTGTGATTTGTTGTACCATTTTAAAGTGCCGTATTTTTAAGAAACCATGATTTGTGTGAGATTTTTATGTGTCATTTATTTATTTTTATAAAATTGTGTTTGAATTTACTAATTCAACGACCTTAATTTTTTGCTTTATTGTAAAAGCACCGGTCCAAAAAAAAAGTTTGTTAAAAGTCGTGACTTCTATTTGTTTATTATTTTGTCCGGGTAACTTTTTCTGATAAATGATTTAAATTTTGTGTTGTGTGCTAAAGTTTTCGCCCATGTTTCTTTTTATTTTTATATCATACCGTTTATGTGGTAAATGATTATGTGTCTTTAACTCTTTTAATGAATTATAGCTTCTCAACTTCAAAATTATGCAATGAAGTATATATTATGAAGTCCTAATTTTGAGCATGACACACTTGTATGTATACACTTTTCAAACTTTATCCATTTTAAAAAAGTTATTTAAGACTACAACCGGTAAATTTTTTGTGTGAAAATCTACTTTGAATGTTACTTGCCTAAGTGTTTTTTGTTTTATTAGCTAGGTGGATATATGTGTCTGCTACAAGTGTGAGAAATATTAAAAATGGATTGAACGTGTAATTTTATAAGTTAGTGTGTAAGGTGCATTATATAGTGATAAGATGAATCTAGAAATTAAATCTAGAAGGGTCAATTACTCCACCTGAAAAAGTGGTTTGGTAGGTATTATAAACATTGTTGCCCTTATGGACAAATAAAGAGGATGTTTTATAAACAACTGCAACTCCAGATTTCCACTTCAATAATTGTGCACTCAGACGCCTCACTTTAATGTTATTTTCAAACCAGCTTTTGTAAGAATCCAAAATTCAAAAGAGGCATGTAGCAGTAAATTTAACGGTTAAATATGTTTCTATCTTTAATTTTTTTTTAAATTAATTTTTTTTTTAATTTTAAATCAATTTAATCACTTATTTATTTAAATGTGTGAATTTAGTCTGTTAAACTAAATTTTTTAAGTTTAGTTCACATTTCAAATGCGTTTCTGAGTTAATATTGAAGCGAAAATATGTCAAACGATTCAAACAAACTCAAATACTATCATAAAACGTGATTGAAATATCAAATAAACTTAACAAAATTTAGTTAAAAGAACTAAATCCATATTTTTCTGGAGTTAAAGAATTAAATTAGACCAAAATTTTTAAAATGGACTAATTCAAATTCTCACATAAAGTTAAAGGACCAAAAATATATTTAACCTCAAAATTAAACCGACCGATAAAAGAAAAAAAATTAATTATGAGACACATTTTTTTACCATTTTATTCCTCTTCCCTTTTAATTTCAGTCTCATAAATTTTACCTTTTTCTTCATGTCACTTGTTATATACAGACTTAATAATGTTTTTATTCCTAAAACTGTGATTGTTGAAGTTATGGAGGAGAGTGAGTTGAGTTTTGTAGCCAAAGATGGGGAGAAAATTGGTAGTGGAAGATGAATTGGAGAAAGCTTAACTTGAAAGAAAATGAGCTTTTTTTTTTCCTTCACCCACCTCTTTTCCTAACTCCACTTTTTCCCTCTACCCCTAGATTCTGGAACCATTATGCTCACTTTCCACCTTTTTATTTTTTTTATTTCTTTGTTTTTTCTAAATCTGTCTCTTTTAATGTGCTGTAATCAAGTGTTAACATTTATTTACATTCCACACCATGATTTTGGTTCGTCATTATATATCTCAAACAAACTGTGTTAAATAAAAACTAGTTGCTCATAATTAATTATAAGTCTGGTTATCCATAAACTATTTATTAAGTGACTAGTTTAATTTTTCAAACAACTTTATTATTTGAGTTTAAAACGTAAATATAAGTAATATGGTTTAAAAAAAGATAAATAATGTTAATTCATGCAAATCACATCCACAAATTCCACTCAATCTATTAAATTGTTTCTAAATGGTAGAAAAACATTTGCCCATTTTAATAAGAGATTTTAAAAAATATATTAATTAATATTTCAACCAAAATAATAAATATTAAAAAAATTAATAGGATAAATATTTTTTTCTTCTTATGATAGAAGATTAATAAATATTAAAAATTAATAAGATAAATATTTGGATTTACTTATGATAAAAGAGTATGGATAACCATAAATCGAAGTTTCCATTCCACTTTATATACTATTTTTGATAAAATATTTTAGGCTTAAATATTAATTTGTTTCCATCTTATTCATGAATTTTTTCAATGAGATCTTAATTTTTTTAATTAAATTTTAATTTTCGTTTTTGTTCGATTTATTTTTTTTAATACAATTTAAATAGTTAAAGACATAATATATTAAGTGTGTGTTTTTTTAAAATTGTTTAATTTAAAAAAAATAGTTCACGTGACAAGTCAACATCATTCCGTGTGGTAGTAGTAATATCACATTTTAATGTTAGGATCACGTGTCAAGGTTAGTGTTATGTGTCAGAGTTAGTGTCATGTGTCAGGATTAGTGTCATGTGTCAGTGTCTTGTATTCAATTTAGTATGACATTTATATAAAATTAAATTTGTCTTAATTTGGAGAGAAACAAAATTGTTCCATTTAAAAAAATGGAACTGATTTGAAATAAGTTAACATAAATTTGAACTAAATTAAATATAAGACACTGATACGTGACATTAACATTGACATGTGACACTAACGGTGACATGTGATACTAACATGATTATGTTATTGTCCCGTGACACAATGTCATAAATAATATAAAAAAAACAAAAAATTATGTATTGACATATGGCATACACAATTCAAATGTTGTTAGTATTTAGTGTAAACAAAAACAACTAAGGAAAAGAAATAAATCTGAGAGGAAACTTAAAAAGAATTACAGATGAGTTCAAAGATAACAAAGACAATAATAGTCCATATTCAGTAAGATTATCTGTTATTGAGTTGATTTCTCTAAAAACATGATTCCAACTAATGTAATTAACCTTTGTACCCATATGAATTATTAAATTAGTTGGAATCATGTGTTCAGAAAAATTAACTTGGTAGTAGATAATCTTGTCAACTATGGACTATCATTATTTTTAAACTCACTTGTAACTTTTTTTAAGTTTATTTTCACTTCTACTTTATTTCTCTTGTATATGGATAAAATTAAAAAGATGTATTCTCGCTAAATATATTTTTTCATGAATAAAAACATATTTTAAATTTTCTTAGATTAATTATTCTTTTTATATTAGACGAGGGAAAATACATACGTACGTGTGTCCAATTTTTTTAGTGGAGTAAAAATTTATTAAACTATAAAATATTTTTTAATAAAAATAATTATTAAAATAAATAATTTGTATGCTTTTTTCATTACAGAAATACTTTTATAAAATTGAAAAATAATTATTTTCTTACAAGTGATTATTTAAATTTAAAAAAAATGTTTACAATAAAACTGAAAAAGAAAATGTAACATCAAAAGATGAATCCTATATATAATATAGATAATATAACTCCATCTTTATTAGCATCTTGTAACTTTCAACATCACTTTGCTTTTAAACTGGAAGAAAAAGAAAATCAACTACTTCAGCACCCAGCTGGTTAATTAATCATTTTATAATTGCAGTGCACAGAGAATTTAATAAATAAATAAATGCTCATGACTTTTGTTAATTACTGTGGATTCTCATTATTTTGCACTCCATTAAAGTCTGTCTTTCTTTTACTATGTAATTATTCTAACTTTATTATTTGATCACGAATTTGACCAATTATTTTCTTCTTTGGACCGGGGTAGGTGTAGGAGGTTATATACAAACTTCGTACCATCTCTAACTAAGAATTAAACTTGTTTAAGTTATATAAAAAAAAAAAAAACTATATACTTATGTACTCTGCAACATTCTTCCAACAACAATTAAATAAAATATATTATCCCATTTTAAATTTCCCATTTAGAATTAAATGATTAATATATAAACAAAATTAATTATATGGTTATAATTTATGGAACAAAGATTCATCTCAAAGTTGGGTGTACAAAATGACAGGGTTATGATCTCAAATCATAGATTTTAATACCTTCACTTCAACATCATCATCATCTTGATTAATTAATTAAAAATTTCATGAATGCTGTGATTGCTCCATGATCCATGTCCTCATGCATTATAATGATTTCGACTTATCAACCACTTCCAACCATAGAAGACAAAACAATGTAAAAACAAACATTCCATTACAAAAAGTGTATGAGTGTATTTATTTTACGTTTGAAAGTGTTAGCAAAATAGAGTACAATAATAATACACTTAAGTTCAATAATTGAATTGTAATCAGTTCCTAGATTCGGGTTGTGACATAAATATCTTACACAAGAAGAGATAACATACGTTGAATAAAAAAAAAAAAGAAATAAAATCGCCATTCAAACATACACACATAATTGCGATATACGTGGATAAAATTACGCCACGTAATTAACTCATCTTAATGACTAATTATTGTTCTGATTATTTAATGTTTCTGATTGTTCTGAATAAATTAAGAATTCTCTTACAGTTTCATGAACAAGAGTTTTTCCATGAACCCCAACTCTTTGAAACATGTCTGGTAAAAAAGCATATAGAAGCAAAATTTGAGTTGAGGAGAACCTATATGTGTGTTTGCTTTAACCAAAGGTCGTAGAAAACAAGGTATCATGTGGAATTTTAGTCAGGGTCAACCGTTGAAACTTGAACTCCATAACTCATGCTTTTCAATGGTGCTAAATAAAGGGAGCTATTATGGACCAAAAAGCAGGGCTCAAAAGTAAAACCAGACATATACTACATAATTTTATGCTCAAAATTTTGTTGGTAGACAGCTAAAAAGGTAAAAAACATATACGGTTACTTTGATGCACGTAAATGATGGTAGAAGGGATTTATTTTTGAGTGGAAGATGGTTGGAAATTCAAGTGTGAGTCTAAGTCTCACATTGGTTAGAAATAAGAAAGTAGAGCATTATATAACGATAAAGACTCATAAACCTATTGTCTTAAGATTTTGGGTTGAAAGTGGTGTCTATATGATTTTGATAAATGATAAGCATAGGAAGTGGTTGATCTTAACTATACTGATAAAATGTGAGATTTTATTTGAATTTTTTGTATGTAGTCTAATCAATGTAAAATTTTAAATGAGCGTGAATTGGTAACATATACAGAAGAATGTGATATATAGTATGAAATAATTATTACACGTGAAAGGTATATATATTAAAAAAAAAAAAGATTGTGAGTTGTAAAATCTACACGTGTCTCTATATGAATCTCTCACACATCCTTAATTTCATAGTTTCTGCACACACTTCACCTAAACTTTTGGCTTTACGCTGCCACCTTTCATTGTGATTGCAAAAGTTAAAACGACTGGGTCACTTGTTTCCACCGTTTCTTCTTTGCCCGCAAGAAACAACAAAATAAATCAGCCACCTCACTTTGCTATTGCAACAAATTGTTATAAAAATATTAAATGCGAGATAAAAATACATATTTATAATTTTATTTTGTTTAAAGGCGAGTACATGGTAATGGGAACATCAAAAGCATTATTTATTAAACAATGTCAATTTGGTCGCCCCATTCTTTATTTGTGGGTCATCTTCCTGTGGAGGCGTGGACACTTTTTTCATAACCAATAACCAGCTTAAGCAACCCCCCCAAAAAAAAAAGAAGAAGAAAAAAAGTGGTAGTTTAGAAAGTTTGCATTAACTGGTTAATGCGAGTGAAAAAAAGTTAAGTTAAAGGGAGAAAAGCAAAAGGTGTAGTTAATAGTTTAACTTGGAGGTGTCAGTGGAATCATTTATGGGGACAGTAGTAGAAGGAAAGTGGGAGTGTATGTGTTGTTGCAGTAAAAGCCATTTTCACTTCAAACCAAACTACCCTCACCAATCACACCAACCAAATGTCATTCGTACAAACCCTAATGCAATAATTTGTTACCAAATATTTTCTATATCAAGTACTCTCCATCTTACACCATACATAATAGATTAAAAATTTAAGCGTGAATCTAAATTTTATATTGGCTAAAAATAAAAAAGTAGAACATTATATAAGAATAAAGACTCATAAACTCATTTTCTTAAGATTTTGGATTAAGAATAGTGTCAATTTTTTATGTGATTAGACTAAATCTTATTAATATTATATCTCCCCAATAAAACTTCTTCTATAAAATCTAACAAGTGAGATCATAAAAACCGACTCAGACGCACAAATCATATTTCAAAAATATTAAAATTCTCATAATTTGCTCTACTCGGTCAATCTTTATATTACATATTATTAAGGCTTGAGAATTCAGCCCAAAAACTCTGCAAGGTAGTGCTGGTATTAAATCTAATCTAAAGATTCAATATATTCTAGTAAAAAGGGGTACGAAGGAAGGATACCAAAGATATAGATTCTAATAATTGTTTCCAAGTTTGTCAGAAATCAGAATATTTAATAGAAAAATTCGTATATTCACTCGTATATTTTATAAGTTCAATTATCCTCTAATCTTCCAAAGAATGTTTTTCTGATAAGGTTTTCGTTCTTGTTCAAATTTTTACAACATTATCTTATACAAGTTCTCCTTGGTGGTGCTACTAGCTTCAATCATTAATTCTGCTTTTCATAAAGTAGGTTTAATTGAGCTTGCACGACTATCAACTCCATGGACAAATAAAAGGAAAAGGAAAAGTGATAGCTAGTTGAGAGTAACAATTCAAAGAGAGAAAAAAAAAAACACTAAATTTTAGCAAAATTTGATTTAGTTAAAAGAAAGAAAAAATGATAGTTTGATAGAAACAATTACACTCTGCAATTTTGTGTTTTATTGTATAGAAGCAGTAATGAAATTAAAGACATGCATGCATCGATATTAAGTGTGGTGGGGTATATATGTGATGAAAATATCCAAAAATTGATAATGAACAACAATACTACATTTATTATGAACATAGGGAAAATAAACACAAGGAAGTAATTAATTAAGTAATTAATTAATTAATCCTGCTTTCTGAGCTCCTTGTAAAACCTCTTAATGAACTCTTCCGCCGCCTTATCGACCTGGTGGTCGTTGTCTTGGTCGGAATCCCGCAGAGGGAACGGCGAGTCCGTCACCCTCAGCTGCCTCACCATGGGGCTCCGCCCGAACCCTGGCAGCGCAGGGGACGACGTCGTCTCGACCTTGACGTCGTTGTTCAGCATCTCCAACACCGTCTTGACTGCGTTCATGGTGACGGAGTCGTCGTCGTGAGTGGGAGGCGCGTGGACACACGCGAAGAAGTGGCGGTGGCGCTTCCCTATTGCCGGGAAGGAGAAGGCGCTGGGCGTGTTGCTGCAGCTGAACTCGTACTCCCTCGGGGCGGAGAATTGAAGGTGGGAGTCGTGGGAGGCGGCGGCGTGGTGGTGGTGGTGGTGGTGGTGGGACATTAGGTTTGCAATGGCTTTTCCGGCGAGCTTGCTTCGGCGCTTTAGCATGACGTTGAGGTCCATCATGAGTTTGCCCTTGGATATACCTTTTCTCATCATGAAGAACATGACACGTACCATGTCCCACACTTTCTTGGCTACTATCGGTGCCTTGCTTTCCATTTCTATAGGTTTCATTTGTATGTGAAAGGTAGAAATTTGATTTTGTTGTTTGAAATAATTTGAGAGAGAGAGAGAGTTAGAAAAGAGAAGAAATGGTTTGAGAGAAGAGGGTGAGGGAGGGTGTGTTTATATAGGGGGGGAGGGACAGAGGGAAGAAGGAAAACGTGGAGGTAATGTGTTGATTATTGAATGGAGATTAGAATTAGAATGACCAATGGGTGCATGCATGTTTGGTGTTACTTTATGTTATGTGGTTATTTTATTAGATTTGGAGGGTATGATTATTGGAGGGAAGTGAGAAGAGAGGACGAAAGGAGTACTATGGAGTGGAACCTTTTTAGGTATACAAAAGTCCCACATTGTACATCCTCTTCACGTTTCAGATTCTCTGCTTCCATTTTCCTTTTTTCAACCATAAATATCTTTCCTCCAACATAACTTTATTTAGGATGCCAAATAAATCACGCTTACTATTTGGATCCGAGTTAATCTTTATATTGATGGGATATGAATTAGTATAAATAAAATTTAATCTTTTAAATTAAGTATAGAAACCTGAACCAATATATACGTATTTCTTTTGTTCTCGTACTTATACATGTTAGGTTTACATAAGGAGTTTTACTGGATGAGTCTAACCACATAAAATATTGACATCACTTTCAATTCAAAACCTTAAGACAATGAATTTATGAGTCTTTATCCTTATATAGTGCTCTACTTTCTCACTTTTAGTCAATGTGTGACTTAGACTCACACTTGAATTCCTAACAATCTTTCCCTCAGTGGTTAGTCCCTTCAACCACATTGGTACACTCCCCCTTTCAGCGGAAGCAATCCCAACTATGAGTACTCATTTTCTGTCATTTTTTGTACCATCGTTCTTCTTAATGGGACACGCTTACCTGGAACCCTTGTCCGAAAGACTTTCGATACTAGAACCATACTACACTCGTTTGAACTGGTTTTAACCATCCACTCTTATATCACTTGTTAGGTTTAAAGAGGGAGTTTTACTGGGAAGAACAAACACATTGTAGTCATGGATGTAAGCATACATATTTTATGTCGAACTACGTTAAATTCTTGTGTCATTTATTTTTCTCTCCTTATTTTTTTTTTTATTGTCTTGTTCCTAACAATACACATCTCAATATTAGTTATAGATAATAAAAAAAAAAACTTATATTGAACTTTTTTCCATTAATTTTGTAATTTATTTTTAAGACATGCTTTTATCTTTTTTTTTTTATAATTATATATTTGATTTATATATAATTGTTATTTGATATTTATCAATTATAATTTCTTTTAATATTTGAATTTTAGAAAAATAACATTGAATACTTTATAAAATTATATTTTCTGCATTAAAATTTTTATTTTTTGTATAAAAGTTACATAAGTAATATTTATAACAGTAAAGGGTATGCCGCATCCTTAATTTTCAATGGGGACGGAATAAGAATGAAGATGAAACTACACATAGCTATGAAAATGAATTTAATTTCAAAAATAGTTAAACTCTTAACCTCCTTGTTACCGGTTCAACTCTTTTTTGTATTTTGTGGTGCAGTCTAACATTGTTTCTTCAAAACTATTAAAAAATTAAAAAATATTTAAATGAATAATGATAATACAGATATCTTTGAAAAAAATAATAAAAACAGTAAAACTAACTGTTTATTTCTTAAGATAGAAGGATGAGATTTTGAAAGAAAAAAAAATAGAAGAAAATTTTGGGTCGAAGAAGGCAACACCCACCTAAAGTTAATTGGTATTAAAATCAATCATTGGGTTTTAATTATGTAAATGAAATGATTGAAAATGACGTTAAAACGGATGATTATACGCAAACTAAAAATTCACCTCCTAAAGTCAGATTAGTTTACTTTAATAGTGAGTCATAGAAGTTTGATTTGTCTTCGTCAATTTCGTATTTTCTCTCTCTTAAGGTTAATCATAGAGTTCCTTTCGGAAACAAAGTCAAGAATAAAAGTAAAAAAATATATGGGGCCGTTAAACATGTTTCACGATATACGTAAAATGGAACATTAAACTTTCCCAAGTTTAAGTTAAATACGCAGAAAAAAAAAAGTCTTTCAAGGTAAACTTTTGAACTGAGAAACTTTGCTGCAAAAACTTGTTGCCATGGTCTCCGTTGAAATCATATATTGAATTTAGTTCATATTCTATTTATGTTTTTACTTAGAACTAAAATCTTAATTAAAAATAAATATTTTTACGACGAATTTTCTTTGACTTATTATATGACGTCTTTTTTAACTTATAATTATATTATATGATGTTTTTCTTGACTTATCAATCGTATTGATTATGACTTTTTGGTTGATTTATCAATTATTTTGATTATGATGTTCTTAATTTTGCTTTTTTCACAAATTAGATAGATAATTTAAGCGATTGAATCATGTGCATCACAAATGGATGTAGTCCACACATAACAAATGAGATGTAGAATAAAATTATATATCTAATGTTATGGTTAGTTATGATAATAAATGGTTGAAGCATAACAGTGAAGTTAACAAAAGAAAATATGAAATATTTGTGAAATTAAGGATCTCTATGGGGAGATTGAAGTTAGGTATTTTCTGTACTAATGGAAAATTCATATTTTACAATAATAAATTATATCGGTTTCATAAAATCGTTGTAAATAAAAAATGTGATCTGATTTTCGAATATAAGTGAACAGATATCATATTGGTTGAATTTAAAATCCAAGTAGTGTAATATAAACATTTTACATCTGTTCTCAATCCAATCGATGTAATATGTGTACGAAAAGTTTTCTTATATTCAACTTCTTCGAAGAGAAAAATAAATTTTATAAAAGTTAATAAATTTATTTAGGTTTGATATCCTTTTCGTAGTGTTTGTTATGGATAATTTTCATTTTGACAGAATGTTTAAAATGATCTTCATTTTTTACCGAATATTTAAAATGGTCCTCATTTTCGCAATTCGTGTTTTATTTGGTCCTTTTCTGTAACGCCGTTTAAATCAGTAACGGAGTACCGTACAAGTGACACTGTTGCATTGGGTGTGTTATATGTACTGTACAAATGTGGTAATTTAGTGTCGGGAATAGTTTAAGTGTGAGTCAAAGTCTCACATTGGATATAATGAACAAAGTTAAACACTATATAACAATAAAAACTCATAACAAAATTGCCTTAAGGTTTTGGGTTAAAGTGATGTCTAAGATTTTATACGTATAAGACTAATATCATATAACTATATAGAACTATAGTCTCCTAATAAATGCGAATTTCTTTTATTATATTCGTTTATGTATCTTTATTCATTTGATATTTCGATCTTTTTTCGTAACTATATGAAAAACATCATTGACTTTTCCACCTTTTAACAATTTTCTCCGTTACAGATACCTAAGGAACATGAAATCACGTTAAATTTGCATAGTCGAGAAAAAGAAAACAGTACAAAGTGTAATTTCAGTTTAAACACACGTGATCAACCACCCTATAAATCACTCAAATTTGAATTTTTTTTGCTAAAATTTCTTTTTTATGTTGTTTTTTTAAAACTCTTTTCATAATATATTAATAAACACTAATTTTAATATTTTAAAATATATTAAAAAAATATTTAAAACACCAACCCAATATATTTTTATTGTAACATCAAAAATCAATAAAAAATCTGAACTCAGATGGATGCATCAAAGTAAATTTTATTCGATAATAATACTGAAAATAGTAGAACACATTACATTGAATGATTCAAACAAGAAAAGCCACTGACCAAAAACCAGGCACAACCCTCACAACTGAAAAAAAACACAGAGAAGAAGTCAAGTCAGAAGGACCTGCTTCCAAAAACCAGAATGCTGTGAGAGGTTACCCAGAAAACCTTGGACTCAAAAGAACACAACTTGGCCTTCAATATTCTTTCCATGAAAACATAGGGCCATGTTCTTCCCCTAGAACTTGGAACAGTCATTAGTCAGTAGGAAAAATAATAAACAGGTAAATAATGAGAGAATCAAAACCATGTTCCCTTCGCATACATAGGAATTAACTAATGATTAGAACAGTAATAAGGGGTTAATAGAAACTAATTGGCCATTGTGAGACCATTCATCTCTCTTGTGATAGCTGGAATGCAACTTGAACTTCTAGCAATTCCTTTGTTTTGTGTTCCTTTGTCTCTAGGGTTGAAGGACTTGGCCCTTCTGTTATCTATTTTGTTCCTTTTGAGCATCTCTTTCATGGCCTCAGCTTGGAACAGAACTGGGAAAGCCCTTCCATATTTGTTGAACCTCACACATGCACTCATGTGTGAACTCAATGCCTCTTCCTTCTTCTTCCCACCATTTTTCTCCAACTCTTCCTTCACTGCCTCAGCACACAAACCACACACCCACTTCCCCAAGAACTTCTCACGCACACGCTCTATGTACTCAGGAGTGCACTCCTCGCACATTCCACAGCACTCACACTTGGCATCCATAACCTCAGTTATAGGTTGAAGCGACAGATCAATCCCTTCCTTGGTTAGCTCAAACGAGATGTCTGAGATCGTTCTTTGAATGTGATCATTTGAAAGCCTTGGAGGTTTGCACATGTTGCTGCTGTTTCTAGAGATTGAACTAGGCAAACACTCTCCATTGGGTGCCATATTGCTAACTGATGATACTGAAGGATCTGTTTGAACTCGATTGTGCTAAACGCGGTTCAAGAATTGATATTCATATGAATGTATGTACCTCATTTGTGTAGGTTGAAGGATCCTATTTATAGTGTTCTTGTTGCTTCCGACAATCTGACATTGTAAACATGTGTGGATCTTAGAAACGCAAATGTCAGTTTCAGTGTCCGTGAACTTGCTAGATTTTTTCAAGAAAGATCTAGATCATTTAATGCCAATTGTAGCTTTTCGAAGTCTGATAATAAATTGTGTGTATTTTACTTCCAAGTGAATTTCCACTACTCTTGGTAGTTGTGACTGCTGGAATATGGTGATGAAATTCTACAAGGTTCACGTGCACCATTTCTTCTAAAGTTAATCTTCACACTGAAAAGACAAAAGAAGAAGGAAAACTCAGTTTTTTCATTAGAACATGTTTTGAACATCTGTATAATACAAGCATACAGTGAGAAAGTTGGTTGGCATTAATAAAAAGGTGTTGCTTTTAGCAAAACGATTGGATATTGTCATCCAATAGAAGCAGAGATATGGAGCAATACAGCTTGTGGGGAATTCACATGGTGGCATGGTAAAACCACACATATTTGCCTAAACTTTT
>Ga0209589_1000366_pt1 | contig 60396 bp, 42 predicted proteins | sample CowpeawhiteBW_FD_187525 | JGI IMG/M metagenome (GOLD analysis project Ga0209589, IMG submission 187525) | Root nodule microbial communities of legume samples collected from California USA - Cow pea white BW (SPAdes) (version 2) | ecosystem: Host-associated > Plants > Roots > Nodule | place: USA... | reverse complement strand
TATACTTTTCCTAAAACAAACTTTCATTCCCAAACAACCTACTAACAGACTAACTAACTAACTAACTCAGTTCTTATTTCTTCTCACATACACCTTTAATATTCTATCAGTAACTCATGTCTACTCCACTGCAACACAAACAGTTTAAACCACCTTTGAGTTTAATGGTAAGGACAGGGGGCTAAATTCCATAGCTATAAGAGAGAGAAGGTAAGGTAAGGAAAACCCTTTGAAGCAATGAAACATAAACAATGACATGAAACATGACACGGGTACAGCAAATGCTAGACATTGTAGGACACAAGTATGACACACATAAGGTGAGAGCATGCTTTTAACGAGAGAAAGTAATCCGTGATCATACAACCCAAAATGGTTGGTTAAGATTATTTCTAAGTAAAACAATCTCAATCATCCATACATGGTTATAAAATCAACTATTAACTCTTCTTACCTGTCACATTGTCACTAGATTTGATCTCTCTATAGTCTATATATTAGCTTCATAATTCATATTCAAGACTGACACTTTGCAAAAAATTTCCTAAACAAACTTTTCATGGTAAAACTATAAATGTACAAATAAAATAATAATCTTTAAATTTTAAGACAATGTGCCCATGAAGGACTTGAGCTGAATAAAACAACTTTTAAATTGGAACTTAAGAGATGTGTGTTAGATGAGCTTTCAATCTTTCATACAAGTGTGCGTAATAAACACTTGTCTGACGTGCATAAATAGCACTAAAATCGAGTGCTTATACTTTAAAGTTTGCATGCAATCCACGAGACATTGAAATAATATAAGATGGGGCGACCGGAGTTCTGGGAGATAATGTGTAGCATCATAAGTTGAGCTAACTATGTTAACCTCCAAGTTATTGATTTCCATATAGCTAGAAAGCACTAATGCAATAGGACGTGACAAGGTTATAATGCAATATGAAAAAACAGTATTAAGTTAATATAAAACAGAAATCTTAAACCAATAGAGAGAATTGATGTTTTATATTGTGCAAACATTACTGTAGGAATAAAAACATGTTTTCATTTATTTAGATCTGATCATGGTATTCTTATTTGTATTGGTACAAAAAGAAATTAACAAGAATTGTCAACTGTGCGTACATGAAACTGTTTATGCATTTGCTAGCTGTACTTATAGTTTTACAAATAAGAAATGTAGTTCTACATAGAAGTTTTAATTTAAATGTGTATGAAAATTTTGAGGAAATCCAAATGAGTAACATATGTTTCCTTTGTTAAGAAAACTGTTAGAAATCCTATATCAACTAGAGATATGGTCAAACTATAAGTATATAAGTAGGTGCAAACCTCACCTTACCATTTTTGTGAAGCTTAAAATCTACTATCTAAAATGGTATCAGAGTCTATCAGATCAAGGTTTATGGAGCCTATCGTGCCACCTACTATTGTATCACCCACAAATATCTAATCTTTCTTTGATGATCAGTCCTTGATGTGAAAGATTGGGTTAGAGATCTCATATCGACTAGAAACATAACTAAGTTATAACTAAAGCAGATGCAAACCTTACTTTACAAATCAATTTTATGGGACTTAGTTAGACTAAAATTCACTTAATAAAAATAACCAAAACAACTAGTATATGCTTGGCAGACTAAGATCATGAGAATTTCAATTAGTGCATATTAATGTTAAAATTATCAGTTGTTTTATATAAATAAAATAAGAAACATTATACAAAGAGCTTTTAGGACACCTGTTTCGTAGTTTGATTACAAATGAACATCAGATAATGCACAAATCCAATCAAAAAATCATAGTCAATGACAGAGATGAAACAATAGTTAGTAATTATACCGTTTCATTATGCCCTTCACTCAAACACGGAATAAAATCTAATCATATCAGGCTTCAAACCTATCCAAATTAGGAATGTATCTTGACATTGACACATGCAAGCAGTCATACAAGTCATACACAGAAAGGACAATTCTAGAATATTTCCGAGTCAAATGACTAGTTAACTAGCTGAACTGCTAAATGACGAGGTGGCTTACTAAAGCTTAAACACAGTAAAATTCCTAAAACCAACATGCTTACTTTCCTATCCTGAAATCTCTCACTTAGTACAATGCAGCCAATTACAAGTGTACAAGCAACTGCAGGTTTTCTAACATATTTCTATTCACTTTCCCCACTCATACAAAGGGGAATACACAGCAAACATGACACGGTAAACATAAACACAAATCCATCTCAGTTTCCAAATTCACACTCACCTAGAAATCAATGCAGCAATGTCAAACCCAACAATAGATCAAAAAAACAAGAAACAAAGATACCTGTATTTGGTGTAACCCAAGCACACCGTTTCTTGCCCTCCAAGCTATCACTCAAATCGAGATCATCAGAACCACCCACATTGTCACTACTCACCTTCTCCATCTTGGGACCACACTGCTTCTTCCTCAACTGCACACTAACCCGACGAGCCACCTTCCCACTTGACGACGCGCCGCTACTGTGAGTGGAGGAATCCGTCGACGACGCGTCAGAGGAGTACGAAGCGTTCATCGAAGACAGGTTTTTCAGCACGGCCTGGTGACGCTCCTGCCGCCGCAAAATAAAAGATGGAGGAGCGGAGATGCATTGCGGTGGCGCATTTGAAAGCGCCACCGTCTTCTTTTCTGTCTCCGGCGTCAATTTCTTCACCGGCTTCCGTCCGTCGACGGCGGGTCGGACCTTGTTGCCTGCCGGGACAAGCACTGGACGCGCGTCGGGGTCGGCGACCGCGACGTTCATGGATCGGACTCTGGGTGGGCCCGACATTGCAAACCCTGCACTCAAAAACCCTTCTCCTCGAACTCACTCTCAGGTCAATGCCGAATTCGAAATTCAAAATTCAAACCTTCTCAGACAGAATAAAAAAAGGTATTTGTTTTTCGATGAGTGAAGTCTTGGGATTTTGAAATTTGAGTAGTGGGATTTGAATTTCAATTTCAATGCAATACAAAAGCAAACCCTAGAGGGAGTGAGAACTCCTTCAGCTGCTTCGTGCTGGTAACTATTCGCTCTCTCTTTACTGAAAAAGGTAGAAGCTTTAGATTGCAATGTTTGTGTGGTTCAGTCATGGAAGCAGAAATGGGAGTGTAGAGTGCTGAGAAAGTTGCGGAGAAAAGTAAGAGAGTGAGAGAAAGTTAATGGGTGGAAGAAATTTTTTATTTTTTTGTGAATGGAAAATTCTGATGGTAAGTTGGTGGTGAAAGCAACGAATCCAAAGGAGCGTGTTGTGCGAGAGAAAGAGACGGAGGGGAGAGGAAAGTTTAAGGGTCACCATTCATGGAGCGACACGTAGGAAAGAGAAATTTTCGACAGTAGGACACTTTTGTCGGATTCTTAAATGTTGATTCAACTGTGCCTGCTGAGAGTGAAATGGGAGATTGGCACCCTTTGCCGCTGTTTATGTATTTTTCCCAACATTAAAACGACAACCATTGGTGTCGTCGTTTGAGAGCAGCCAGCAGCAGAAGAAGAAGATTGTTGGGGATAATATAACAATAAGGTGCACACACAGAAAAAGAAAAAGGGTATCAATAGATGATGGGACCCACTTATCCAACGCTTTTCCACACATTCGAACCAGAGCTAAACTCTGATCTATGAAGTAACTTGTAATATAGCATCACTTCAGTACGACCAAACTTTGAAAAGCTCAATGGCTGCAACTTATTATAACCTGCAAAGTCCGAAAACTTTCCCAACTCTTCTTAGGAACCTACCTTCCATTCCTTCCAGTCATGTCTCACTGTTGGGTTCATTGGACTATCCCTTCCATTGTTCCACTAGAAGAGGGTACCATGTTGAGGCCAATGCTAAGAAGAAGAATCCTTGGTTAGACCCTTTTGATGATGGGGATGACCCTGAGATGGAGACTGGTTCTTTGTTTGCAAACGGGTTGCAGGAGGAGGATCCTAGGCCCCCAGATGACCCTGACAACCCTTATGGATTTTTGAAGTTCCCTTCTGGATATGCTGTGGAGGTAGCGTCCCTTGCATTGAAAGTGAGAGGGGATGTGAGGAGATGCTGCTGTGTGATATCTGGTGGGGTTTATGAGAATCTCTTGTTTTTTCCAGCAATTCAGCTGATAAAGAACAGGTATCCTGGTGTTCAGATTGATGTTGTGGCGACCGAGAGGGGGAAGCAGACCTATGAAATGAATAAGAATGTTAGGTGGACAAATGTCTATGACCCTGATGATGATGATCCAGAGCCTGCTGAGTATGCTGATATGATTGGAATTCTGAAGGTTGGCCACAATTTATATTCTCTTAATATCTTGTGTGAATCAACAACTTTTCATGGCACTAATGATGGTTGATCCATATTGCCAAAAGTAATGATGACATGAAAACTTTCTATATGCATATGCAGATACAGAAAAAAGAAGAGACATGTATCATCTCAGGATTAGATTATGGGTGAAATGAATCTATTTGTGAATAAAATTACACGTTACTCTATCAGACAGCAGAAGCTGTGATTTACAGGTTACTGTCGCAAAATTGTGATAATTTTATGGACAAATACAGGATTCTGATTTTAAGATTGCCTTCCCTAACGTGAAGAAGCTTAAAGAGCACTCTATCTTGATTGAATTCTAACGAAATTTGCAGCTTCCTGGGGCTTGGGTTGGGTGTACATATACTGCAACCAAATCTAACAATTAATTCCTTTGCATTTGCTTGCTAATTCCTAAGAGCCTCTTCATTGCAAAAACTTAATTTCAGTTCTAAACTATTTTTTTAGTGAATCTCTTCGATGATTATCTCATGCGATTTAAAAAATTCTCTATTTTTCACTCTAGTGAGTCTCTTTTCAAGAACTCTTTTTGACATAAAAAAATGTATTTTTAATGGTTAAACAACCTTGGTCGTTCTTGCTTACATAAGAAAGAAGCTTCTGCAAAATCTCATTTCTTCCAATGGTGATTTATTTTAAAAACTAACATAAGTTGCTGCATTCTGCTCACAGAATAGGTACTATGACATGGTCTTAAACACTAGATTGGCAGGCCTAGGCCATGCAGCATTTTTGTTTATGACAACAGCCAGAGATAGAGTTAGCTACGTCTACCCAAATGTGAATGCTGCAGGAGCAGGATTACTTTTATCTGAAACATTTGTACCGGATAGTTTAAATCTCTCAGATGGAGGATATCATATGTAAGTTTATACAGTACCACACAAATACCTTGTACTTGGGTAGATTTTGATGCCCTTGGTTAAACTTATAATCTAAAATAATCTTGAACTGAATTGAAGTTTTTGGGTCATACAACTGAGAACATTTTCAATGAATATGCTGAACTAGGTATCACCAGATGGTTGAGTGGCTGGGAAGACCATTTAGAGACCTTCCAAGACAACCAGTGCCACCCCTTAGAGTGTCAATCTCAAGGAAGCTGAAGGAGGTTGTGGAGGCAAAATATGAAAAAGCTGGTGTGAAAAAAGGAAAATATGTTGTAATTCATGGGATAAAATCAGATTCACAGGCCTCTATGCAGTCTAGGGGTGATCCTGATAGCTTGCTACCCATTGAAGTATGGGCTGAAATTGCTGATGTTATAAGGTATGTAATGCGATGAAAGTTCACGTTAATTAGAAATAAGATTAATTTACACTATGAAAATGAATGTAAATTTCATTTTAGACGTCGATTTTATAAAATTGAATTAGGTTTAAAATCTAAATACTTTAACATGATGCTACCAAATGGAATTTGTGCTGAACTATAAGTATTCTCAATGTCATAAAAGAGTCTAACACTATGGAATCATCTTTTGGACTTGTGTTACTTATTGTTTCTTAATGTATAAGACTTGAGGACAATAAGTAAAGTGGTATCATTCTTAATAATGTTCAATAAGTAAGTTCTCTGGTATAATTTTTTGCTGGTTTTTTATCATTGCCTGGTATGAATGTTACTGACAATATTTTGAGTATGACAGGGATGTTACGCCACTTTTTGTCATTCCTCATGAAAAGGAAAGGGAAAATGTGCAGGAAAACTTTGATGAGGATGCTTCTATTGTCTTCATCACCACCCCTGGGCAGGTACTCAAATATCTCCTGGTTATTGTACAAGCACCAAACATATGAAAAAATAATCTAGATAGTAAAAAATGACAAAATGTAACACTCAAATAGTAAGTGGATAAATCCTGAAACAAGAATCAAGCAAGGGACAAAGCAATGAGTTTTGGAATCTTCACTCATACTAATTGTATTTCACTCTTTGGTTGTGTTCTTCAGTTGGCTGCTCTTATTAATGACTCTGCTGGAGTGATAGCTACAAACACAGCTGCTATTCAACTTGCAAGTGCACGCGAGAAACCTTGGTAATTTTGTCATTCAAATAAATTATGTTGTCTTTGTTTATTAGTTTTGAAGGAATCATGCAACATAGAATCAGATCATGTTTTGTTTGTTCCTCTTATTGTGCAGTATTGCACTATTTTGCTCTGAAGAGATGGGAAACAAGTTTGTTCCGCAGGCTGAAGAGAATAAATGCGTTATAATATCATCCAAGACAGGAAAGTTGATAGATATTGATGTTGAGGCCATAAAAACCGCGGTTCAAACATTCAATTTGGCTCCAGTTTTAGTATAGTGAAAGAGAGAAAAAGGGGAGTGTTCTGTACTTCTGGTTAAGGGATTATATTAACTGTCTTTTTTAATTAATACAGACAAATGTATATCTACATAGTTATAGTTCAGTTCGTGTTCTGAATGAGAAAACAGAAATGAAAGTGAAAGCCAAAACATTGGATTGAAAAAACAGTTGAAGACACAGAAATAAAACTATTGAAAAACAAAAAGATAAATCATTTTCTTCTTTGATCCACACACAAAAGAAAAACCCCTGATAAAAAAAGAAATCTTTGCATTCATTAAAGTTAATCACTTAACGCTATGGCTTGTTTGAATACATTTGTCAAGAGAACCAGAAAGAAGTTTGCAGTTCCTTAGAAATAGTTTGATGGGATCAGAACACACAAATAGAAATGTTCATTCCAGAGCTGTGAAAAGAAACAGCAGCATTGAAGAATTTGGAGTTTCTGGTGCTGCCAAGTCCTCAAGTTCTTTCTAACCTACTGAAATTCAATCAGAGGAGTGGCTTGGCACGTGTAGATGGATCTTCCTTTGATTCCACTTGCATCATAAACACATAACCTAAAACCCAAAGGAGAATGTATTGAAAAGGAACCCACGAGAGGCATGCAAGAAGACTCAAAATGCTGCCAACGTATTGAGGATCTTTGATGACACCAAAAGGGAACTCAGTAACCCAGGGAATGTTTTTTCCAAACCGTACACCATAGTATGTGCCAGCCTCACCCAGTAGCTGATAAACCCTGTTATTTGACAATGTTATCATTGTGCACAGACAAACTTCAAAACAATAAAGTCAAGTAACTCCACTCCCTAATTAGAAGAAAGGCACACACAAGGATAAAAAAATTAAGGCTCATGAGAATATTTGGTAATACTATAAGCTTTTCAAAATAGAAATCAAAGGCAGAACAAGCTAGAAGCATTTCATCAGAAAACATGTCATTCCTCCAACTATTTCTACATTTATTATTTCATCCAGGGAATTTGTAAACCAGTATTTCCTCTATTGGATTGACAATTTGAAAAATAAAGCCATTTATTTTAACATTTTTATTAATCAGACTCACACATAGGAGTTGTGTTATCTAGTGTCCATGATGAGACTTAGCAATGAAAACATGCCATTTGCAGTCATGATAATGCTTATCCACAGAATATGTTTAACTCTGGTTTCTGTAAAGCTACAGTCACCCCAACAGAGACATCACAACTTCATACCACAGCATAATACAAGATTTGTTAGGACTAGATTTTCCATAAGCACTTCTTGTTGGAAACATAGAATGAGTTTCTTCATAAAGTAATTTTAACTTAAAGATAAACTAATTTCAGATTTTATTCTTTTTTTTTTAAGCACACACTACAAAAATGGGAGACTGACAAAACTTTAGAAGTCTGGAATTATCACCATATGTTTGATAGGGTTCAATTCAAAAGTACTTTAACTCAAGAAAGTACAAAACTTTCTTTCTTTCCTTTGGTTTCCTGGAATTCCCAGAAGTACTTTTCCAACTTTAATCCAAAGGTGGCCTAAAACAAACTCCTTTCTCTAAAAGCCAACAGAGATCATCATCGAACTCTCCTCATACTATCAAATAAACAACCCAGTTAAAAAAAAATGCTTCATTTCAGCCCCATTAGTATAGGAAAATAAAGGAAGCAACTTGATAAACCCCAGTATAAGATCCAGAAAGTTGCAACATACCCAGAAAAAAAAAAGCCAGGAATAAGATGAAAGAGATGGAAACCTGAAGTTTAGGAATTGGCCAAAAGCGAAGAGGGGCCAAAAGTACAATGGAGGAGGCCAGTGAAATGAAGAGACAGAAAATAGAGAAACGAACTGAACGAGCTTCAAGAAATGAGCAACGTGAGCCATAACATGAGAAGGGTCTCGACCTCTACCACACAGCTCCACCCATGATTGGGGCCAATTCCAGAGACAGTAATAGAACGGAAACGGTGACAACACTCCGATAGCCGCCACTATTCCCATAACGCTGAAGATCCTCTTTTTCCGAAACTCACACAGCTTCTTCACTTCTCGTATACTGTCTTTTTCTTGCTCCTCACCAACCCTGAATAAAAACACTGTCCATGTTTTTTTTGTTGGTCCAAAATGATTATTATTTTGAAATTGATTTCTAAAAATATTAACTTAGGTGGGTGCCAAAATTTGTGTGGGTGAGAAAGAAAGACAACATTTTTATGAAAAAGAAAAGTACATGAATGATAAACTATGTATCATGATTGTGAGAATTATATTTTTGTTTAATTTTGGTTTTGGTTTTGTTGTGTGATATGTGATTTTTGTAACATTAGTTAGACATAGAGGCCCACTTAAAAATAAATGCAAACCTAATTATCTGATTGAAAAAAAAAATAATATAGAGAATCTTAATCAAACAGTTTAAGAAATTATAAGATAATTTAACTTTCTCTTATGAAAAAAAACCTATCTTTAAAATTAGCATAATGAAATTATTCATGACAAATACTCATAAATATATTTTAAAGTGTATAATAAAATTTGATTCATGAGAAATACTGAAATATATTTTTAGTCTATAAAAGAAAAGTTTGATTACATAACTTTCTTCATTCCATCAAATTTATCATTAGTTTTTTTCGTCTTTTAACTTTGTTCATTTCATTAAATTTATCATCAAATTCGATTAAATTAAATTACAACAATTTCTTGCAAGTTTGATTCACGCTTGTTGCTTCATTATATGCAATTTGGTTTTATAAATTACATTTCAAGAACACCATGTAAACTAAAATAATTCCCCAACTCGTTCTTCCACTGTTTGAATAAATAAATATTTGATGATCTTTATTTTGTTAATGTGAACCATATAAAAAAAAAATAGAGAAATGACTATATAGCATTTATTGTATGCCAAACCATTATTGTTTAACAAAATTAACGTACTAGTATAACTAAGGGTTTTAATAAAGGAAAATGATAGTTTTAAAAAATATTGACATTGACAAACTATTTTATTATTTTATTTAGATTAAAAATAAAAAAATTAATATATTTAATACTATTAACGGAAATTTTGTCAAATTTATAAAAAAGTAAATTTTGTCAAAAAATTATTTCCATTGAATATAGGGTCCACAAAGTATGAGAGGAATTGTGTTTATAGATACACTTTCCAAATCTGTAATTTTTTGGTGTGCAAAAAGTCACTCGTGGGTTAAAACTTAATTGGTCTTGGATTGTAAGTTAAATTTAAAAATGAGTCAACAAATTTTTTTTCCCAAATACACATATATTTGGTTTAGAAGAGTTGGGATGTGGTGTGTTATTGGTCTGCAAAGGCTAAGTTCTAACAAGTATGGAAGGGAGTTGTGTTTCTAGTTGCACTTTTCAAATATATTATTTTATTTTTATGCAAGAAGTTGTTCGTGGGTTACCACTTAATTAGTCTTTGGTTGCAAGTTAAATCTAAAAATGTGTCAGGAAAGTTTTTCCACAAATGCATTTATAATTGGACAGGTTATCTTTGAAACGTCAAGGTTATAGGTTGCACAGTTCTATGGGAAGAAAGGTTGTCAACAAAAGGTTAGGGGAAAGCAAAATCAAACCTCCTCAAACGCGCATAATGGGTTGAAGCCTTTATGGGTACATAGGAATGGGGTTGAGGTTCGAGAATCACAGCTTCTTAGACGAACAAGGGGTTGCAATAAGATTGCTTCTAGTAGAAAACCTTGGTGGCTGCATAGGATTGGGTTCGAAAATGAGAGCTTCCATGTCGAGATTGGAGAATTTTCAGTCCACGAATGGAAAATTGAAGGGTTCGACCATGGGAAATTTTCACAGCACAAGAGAACATAGGTTTTGTTTTTACAAGATGAGGTAAGAGAATGAGAATTTTCTTAACGTGCATCTACCGTTTTTACATTTTCTTTGTCCGCATGTACCACTTAAAATTAAATTCAAAATAAAAATAAAAATGCAAAAACTAATACTACGTTAGGTGGTAAAAAAAGGAATAAAATAATATTATCATTTAATCATTTTCTTAAATTTTATTGATGTGTGAATCGAGTTGTTTGCACCATTATCTCAAATGTCAAGATGTGCAAGTATTCTATTAATAAATTTAAATATTTGAAATTCAATCAATCTCGATTTTTTTTCCTTTTTTCTTGTTAAATAACATGTATGTTTTATACCATAAAAAATAAAACTTTTTCCTTCTCGATTTTTATAGATACTTTTATTAATCAGTAATTATAATGACAATAATTTTAAATTTTTTTATATAAATTCGAAATTTCTTTTTATAATTAAAATCGATCTGATTTAAATAGATATAGACATAGTATAATCGATCCGATTTAGATATATATAGACATAGTATGGAAGAGACTAGTTTTGATAGATTAAAAAAACTTATATACATTGCATTAGATAAAAATATAATTTTGTTAATGTTTTTGTCGAATTTATACGTTTTCATTAATGTATATATTATTGAATTTAATTCAATGTTATATATATATATATATATATATATATATATATATATATATATATATATATATATATATATATATATATAAACACATCAACTGATATTAAACTAATAATGATTCATACAAGCTAAATCTTCTGATTCAGGTCTTGGCCAAAGAAAAACAAATTCAATCATAAGTTTTTGATATTCAACCAAAGAAATTGTATGTTTCTTGTAAATACATTAGATCAAATTGACTTATCAGATAAATTAAATATAAAATTCCAAAAAATCATTTTCTGTTCAAAACCATTCTAAAGAATAAAACAATTGTGAAAAAATAGGTAACATCAACGTTTCTACCTTATTTTTCTGAACATTGTAATTTTTTATTTTATTTAAAATAGGTAGCATTAATGTTGCTACCTTTTTTCACATTATAATCTTTATTTATTTTATTTTTTTCCAAAGTCACGTAGAGGTTATGAGGAGAAAAGTTTAAGTCAAACAACTTGAGAATGGGTGCTTTTTAAGAGTAAACAACTTTTAAAATGAAAGATGAAATGAAACAAAAAAATTGTGATCGTCCTTACCTAACCTTGATCACGAAGAAACAACCTTTGCAATGTATAAATGTATAAAGACACGGTCGTCAAGATTAAGTAGCACCCCCAACCCAATATTTGGCCTCATATATCTTTATTCATATACTTATTTTTATAATTATTTAAGACATATATTTATATATGTATAATAGAATAATAAACATGTTTTTAAATTTTCTAATTTCAAATTATGACATCTAAAATTAGAGCTTAAATTGGACTTTTATCATTTTATAAAAAGAAATTAGATAAATAGTTTGGTTAATAATTAATATAAGTATCACATAATACAAAAAAATTATAGTCTTAATAATTATTTTTACTTTAACATCCATTTCAATTCCAGAGAAAAAACAAAACAATGAAGAAAAGAAGATGAGAAGAGTGGATATTGATTTCATTGTGTAATAAATATAACCATACATTTTAAAAAATAAAAGTTTTGAGTAAAGAAATTGAGTAATATTATTTAGGTGTTATTTTGTTTATGTTAGGAATTAATGTATATGTTTACTCGAGTTTAAGCATCAAAATATCAACAACATGTATTTTAGTGATTGTTATCAATTCACTAATTTTGAAGATTAAATTAATCGGTTATTTCAGGGAAAAGAAATTTATGACAGCTTAAATTCTTAAATTGAACTTTCATTATTTTATATAAAGAAATTAGATAAATAGTTTGGTTAATAATTAATATAAGTATTAACGTAATACAAAAAATTATAGTCTTAATAATGGTTTTTACTTTAACAAATATATGTAGCAATCTTAATAATTAACAGAATTCAAATAAAATGATTAAAAATAAAACACTTACACTAAAACTATAATTTATGTTTTGTTATAATATATTAATACTTGTTGCAATGAATAAAATTTATTATTTTATAATAATATCATACATTTTACACATAAATACAATATAATTACTCTAAACTAATTAAGTAAAAAAAATAGTTTAATAATCTCTTTATCATTTATATGTTAAAGTTAAAAGAAGATTACAGCTACCTCTATTATACCGAAATAAAAATAATTAGAAATACACCTTCGCGGAAAATCTAACAATTGTTTGACCATTCTATAAGAAAAACTATTTTCAATAACATTAATATGGAGAAGACAATAATACCAACATATATGTGTCTATGACTAAAATGCATTACACTTTTTTTCTTAAAACATGGATTTGATCTATCATATTTCCATAAATAAGTATAGAATCTCATGATATTCTTTTTCTTATTACTATCATTTTTAATTTTTAAATATATGTAAAGAAACGGTATAAATAATTTTCTTTTTTTTACAATGGAGTAAATAATATGATATTTCTTGTAACAACTTATCAATTTTTTTTTCAAGTTGTTCTTATTATTGTAATAAAAATATTTTATAGACATTGTACATTAGTTAAATATTGAACTAATGATACAGATATTGGTATTTATTAGTATACTATGACATGAATATTTTTTTTTAAGAACAATGATACTATGACTCTTATTTTTTTATCAACTTTTATCTTTTTGATATGGTTTAATATGAATTATTGATTAATGTATCATTATATTTTTTTTTTAAATAATCAATTATTCATACTAAATTACGTCAAAAAGTAAACGATGAAAGTAAAAAAATGAGAATTTTAATATAATTTTTTTATTTTAATTACTTTATTACAAAGAAATTATTACATACATGAGTAATGATTTAGCACTTTGTTTTGTACATTAATTATTTTTTAGGTCTAGGACCACCTTTGCTACTGCTACGTTTGTGATGCCATGCGCGGCAATAAAAGTGATAAGAACGTAAGCAAATAGTAATAATGTGACTAAAACAAAGGAAATAAATATATCTTATTTTGGAATGTGGCTTTCGAGAATCAATGGCTTTCGGCAACCATATTTGTGTTTATGATTAATGCAGATTTGCATCACTCAAATTATTAAGTCCTCAAAAGAAGGCCATAAAGATGGGGCACTTTAATTCAACCAAGACTAAACAAATCATTTTTTTTTTTTTAAACTTGCATGCATTTTTTAGAATCCTAACCTAATGGATTATATTCAAAGTTTCATGGATTTCATCTCATTAATATATTCTCACTCTAAGGTGGTAAATGAACTAGATCAAAATATAAATTAAAGAAAAAAATTATTCAACACCATTTGACAATTATTTAACAAATTTTATAAAAATAAAATAATCTTAAAAAAGATAACTTTTTATATTTAAAAAAAGGTAAATAAATATGAAAAAATATCAAATGATAGTAAAAAAAATATAATATCAAAATATTGGTGTTTAGGGTTTAGAGTTGTTTTTAGAATTTATGACTTGATTTTAGCTTGTTCACTTAATATAAGATTTTTCCTAAGATATGCTTTAGGATTTGTTTTTTTCTAGATATTATTAAAAAAGACCAAAGATCACGATAGCAAGAGGGTCGAAATTAAAAACTAAGATTGAATATGATTTTGGTTATTGTATTTGTGGTGAAACTCGGTTTTAGTCTCTTCATTTCAATATTTAATTAATTAATCCTCAATATTTTTAAAATATATATGAATTTAGTTTTTTTAATAAGTAATCGGTAATAAATATTACGTTAAAGTATACATACAAATTGAAAACACTTATTTCAAAAATTAGTTGAAGGATTAAATTGATGAATTTAAAAGTATAAGAAAAAAAAATCAAAACTAAAATTTAACTGCACAATTCCCATCACAAGTTTAGCCTATGTAAAATCGACACCACATCACCCTTTTTAGGAGCTTACTTTGTTCTATATTTGTACTATTTGACTTCTTTAATTATGTTATAATGAGTATATAGTAAAATAAGAATGATAATATATGCTGAGAATAATTGCACAATAGATAAATATAATAATACATTCACAAATAAAAATAAAACACACAATAAAATAAAAACATATAATAAATTTAATATATTTTTATATATATATATATATATATATATATATATATATATATATATATATCACAAATACTTTAGTAATTGTCTTTTAAATTTACTTACATTTGTCCCCAACAAACAGCACATAAATCTATGCAAAATAAAAGACTCCATAAGCTATAGTCACGATAATAACTAGGAGAGCTTCTTGATGCAAGCAATTGATTCAACCATAGTCATTTTAATTTATTTTCATTTTTTCAAGCTGTGTGGATTAATCTATTCAGCAAATTCCATTTATTTAAATACACTTGTTGATTTTAATTATTAATAGAAAGACTAAATTACTAATTAAATATAAATTATTATATTGATATTACAAGGAACCGGAAAAGAAAATATAAATTTTGAGAAATAAATAATATGGATTAATATTTCAGAAAAATACTAAATAACGAACTAGAGTTTACAAAATGCACTTCTCTTTATAAACAAACTCGTTTAATTTTAATAGATAATGATATTATAATTTCCATTTTTTTACTTTTATCATTTATTTTTTGGTTGACATGACTTAGTATGGGTCATGGATTAATATATCACTGTATTTTTTTTTGAAAGAATCAATGGTCTACGTTAAACCACGTCAGAAAGTAAAAAATGAGAGTGTAGTATAATTTTCTCAATTTTAAAGACTTTATATAAAAATATTAAGAACCATAATCAAGTACTTTAAATTAAAAGAATATATTTATTATTCCATAATTAACTCATGACTCATATAAAAGCAGTGTGACATTCTTAATTGTTTATATGCATTAGGACGAGAAGGCCAATGATAAGAGGCCACGTAACCTGGATGATAATAAAATATCATCATATATTTATATGAATATGAATATTATAACTTAAGGTATTTGCTTTAGTTAACATTTTTTTATATGGTTAGTATTGTCGGTATGCATCCCTACACAAATTTACCTAAGTGTACCTCTTCTTCTAATTCTCACACTTTCAATATTAAACTTGCTTTTTGACTAATGGGGGAATATTTTTATATGTATGGTTAGTATAATGATTAGGGATAAACCCTATTTAATTTTTATTTTATATTTTCCCTACTTTTTAGGTGAAGGACCACCTTGTTCATGTGATGCCAAACGCCACAACTTAAAGGAAGCTAAGCATTAATTGTTTAAACACAATGTAAATAATTTCATGTGTTTTACTAATTAATGTGAACATAGAAACTAGATGCATGCCTATCTCTAATTTGGAATGTTACTTTATGTAGTGCCTCATTCTTTGAACATGCACACCTCTTATGTGTCCTTTGTTTTGTTATGGAAGATTTGATTCACTCATCATAGCCTCTTTAACTCACCCACACCTATTCTTATTAGGCTAATCGGAACAACTTCTCTTGTGGATTTGATCTTGTTTTTTCTTCTTCAGCAATTTGAATTGTTTGTGGTGAGAAAATTTCCACTTTTCAACAAGTGGATTATAAATTTAGCTTTATTTCATAATTCCAGATGGTTCGATAGCCGATGAAATACACAACTGATTTATAAAGTAAAATTTGTACCTACTTATTTACTTTGAATTGATTTTATTTTTAGTTGATGTAAGACTTTTTCAAGAAATATTCAATCTTTCGAGAAGTTCTAATACTGATCGGGTTGTCAGATCTTTTGAGACAAGACAAATAAAACATGGGTCTGGTTTTTACGAAAAATTAACACTATTTTCAATCTAAAACTTTATACCAATAAATTTATGAATTTTTCTTGTTTAACTTTCTTATTTGTATTCTATGCGAGATTTCGAGAGTCTAATATATCGAAGAAAAACTAATCAACACATAAACCATGAAATTTAATAATGTAAAGTTGGTTTTCTTTTTTGTAAGGAATTTGCATAAATTCCTCTGCAGCCGCGCCCACTTAGGCATTACTGATGTTAATTTTTGTTGAATCTTATATTCAGCAAAGATTGGTGAGTGCCAAAATTATTGCAATTTCTAAACTTAATTTACTCAAAGAACGAACACGAGAATATAGTCAATATAATTATGCAGGTCATTGATCTCAGAAAATAGAAACGAATAGAACGTATTTGATGTTGTAATCAATTACGCATTGTTACGGTGAGTCACAGACAAATCAAAATTAATCAAACCTGTGACTGTGTGAAACTGGTTTCAACGGATCAAGATTTTCCTGCAGTTATTTTTTCCACTGCGTGAATCTCAATCATTAATCAATTTTTAATTAAGCAAAATACTGATAGAAGAATATAATTTATTTTCTCGACTACAATATATTCGTATCTGGTAGTAACAGAGGTGCAACGATTACACAGAAGATTTTTTAAGGTTTTTCTAGAAATCTAGTTTCGTACTTTCATATTGTTTCCTTAAACTTTACAAAGTTATTATTTATTTAAAATTTGAATACAAGTACGACAAGTTTTGTATGCTAATCTTAATTAATGCTTTCACATTTCACTGAGGTTTTGTTTTTAATATTTATTTTTCTAATAAAAGACAGTTTAGGCAAAAAAAACATCTTTTAAATGTGATTATTAAAATTAAATACTTAATTAAATTTCGTAATTAACATGATTTATAATTTTGTTTATAGTCAAGACCGGATGGAATACTTTTATATTATTGAAAGTATATATTGAATAATGATGTTATTTTGTCTCTATTTTCACTAAAAAAAAATGCAAAACCAGTTATTTTTGGAAGATTTATTAAGAATAAATAGATAATATATAAAATACAATTTGTAATTGAAAAATGTTTAAATATCTATTTAACTATATTTTATTTCTTGAGAAATTTGTTTTTTTAGAATCTTGTATAACTTTAACCAATTTGTCTGAAGAGAAAATATGTCTTCTTGGAATAATCATTTATTCTAAGAATGAAGCTAAAATTATACCTAAAGTAGAAAATTTTTCATGCTCAAACCCCTTTTGTATATATGGTTTGCTTTCAATTTGATAAAAAAGTAAACTTTGCGTGTTCATACAAATTCGATCATATTCACCACTTTACTAAAATCATTTCATGAAAAGAATAAGAATAAAATTGATTCGATTGAGACTCTTGTTTTTTTTTTTTCTTTTGACAGAATTGTTGGAAAACATATTTTCAAGAAAAATTAGTATCAAAGATATGGCAGGCAGGTCATATGCAACATTAATGGCGTCACATCAGTTTTTCTATGTTTTCTAGGCATCAAATTTCTGCAACCATGGCCTCAAAACTTGAACATACGTGTAGCTTTGATAATAAGGTGTTTGTTTTTTTCAGATTAAGACTCTGATGTTAACCTTTGGAGAGAAAATTGAAGAAAACTAAAAGTGTGAAGAAGAATGAAACATAATGGTCTGAAAAGTTGGACAGAGAAAAGAGACCATTTACCAAACCCTTCATTATGAATTACCAAAGTTACAAACAGTGATGATTGAGGATTTTGTTGGTATAAGGACAGAGAACACAACTTCCTCATGTCAAAGTATATGCTTTGGATAGATTATTAATATGGCAAATCAGAATTTGCAACTCTATCTTGACCAGCTTCTCATTTTGGTGATAGTGCATTGATCATGCAAGTCCAATCAGAACCTTGGTATATGCATAGCTTTCTTCTGTATTCAGAGCACTCTGTTTTTGATGTTGAGAGAGTTCTTTTTAGCTTTTGTACCATTTGCATGTATCATTTGGAGCAAGTGGTTCCAGTGATAGGACTCAAAGTGTCGAAAATTTTAGATTAAATTTTGCATTCCTTAACAAGTAAGTTGCAGTACAATTGGACCACAGTGTAGCAGTTATGAATGAGAAAACTTCATCCAAATTTAGAAACAAGACACATCAGCTAATAAGATATGGGCTTGGCTTGGGGTGAATGAAGCTTCTAGGGACGTGCGTAGCCATTGAAAGAGTTGTTTGTTTGTTCTCTCTCACAACACTTGGCACCATTCTTTTAGAACATAAACAAACAAAGGAATGGTACGGTTTCAATTGAAAAAAGAGCTCAATATGTGCATATGATGATGGTGATCAAAACCCCACTTTTAAGCCGCACAGTAGCATCCCACATGTTCACCAAAAACGTGGTGAAAGGCATGCTTTCTATGCCACCTCCCCCAATAATTGGTGAAAGGAAAGTAATAAGATAAGGCCTTTTTTTGTGTATGCTTCAGGCTTCTAGTTTTCAAACACCTGGGCGAATCTTGCACAACATTTGCCATCATGATTCTAAAGACACACTCAATGACCCACCACACCACTCTTCTTTCATTCAATATCAATAACAATAACAAGACAGAACTAACCACAGAGGACACAGATGGTAACCCTGTACTCAGTTAAATCACACTTTCTCATCTAAAAACACATACTTTGATATCATTCCAAAACAAACCTTGAGTGGAGCCTTTTTCTTTGGATAGGGATAAGTCATGACATAACTACTCTTGTATTAGGAACCAGGGACAATTATTCAATAGTTAGGACACTACATTTGACTGCAGATAAACTTTACCTTAAACTGCTATTGCTGTCATTGTTGTTATTGTTGTTATTGCTATCATTATTAGGACATCATTATCCTCATATGGGTGTATGTATCACATTGTGAATGCGAAGACTGGTTAGTGCACCTATCATTGTTAGTTCTCTCTCCCTTGTGCACATTTAATGTGAATGCTGAATAAATTTGAAAGTTCAACCCTCTGCATAGTGATCGAAAATAATATGTGGTTTATTATCTCTCACAAAAAGTGTACAGGCGCACCAGAGCATATTTAATTTCAATATGTACATGATGTATTGGATCACGCACTACAAACAAAAGAAGATATGAACATGATGTAATATTATAGAATTATGGAATTATGGAATAGAAATAACAGAATACAAGTTTAGATTTTTTTTCCATGCTTTTCTTTTCATTTTTGCCAAAAGAACAAGGTCCACTAAACTTTGGGGAGGTGCCACGTATGCATATTCTTGGGGCTTCTAAGATGTATATATGCACATACAGATAGAGAGATGAGCATCGAAAGCTGATAGAAGCTAGCACAAGTGAGAAGAAGCAAGGGATAATCATTGATCTTCTTTCTCTTTTGCTTGCTACTGATTGTTCTAATCATCTATATCTATACCATGTCTCTAAAGATAGCAGCAGAAATTTATCCAAAATCACCATCAGAGACAGTGATGGAGCCATTGCTTGTGGTAAACGAATATGATGAAGATAGACATAAGGTGGCAGTAGAGAAACTTGAGAGGCTTTGTGAAGTTGGGCAGAGTGGAAAGCCATCTCTTGTCACTGACCTCATGGGAGACCCCATATGCCGAATCCGTCACTTTCAATTGCATGTCATGCTCGTAAGTAACCAGCTACAAATCTAGTTAAAAATCTCATTGCTTTTCAGTTTTTTCAGTTTTACACTGTCTTCAACTTTAATTTTAGCACAAAAAATATGAGAGTTTGGAATAATATCAGTTTCACACTTTGAAATTGTGTGATAATCAGCATGCATTCCTTTAAAACTGAAGTGGGATTTATAGTTTTCAGATAGATCTGTTGCTGGTTTTGAGAAAGGCTAATGAATGTTGCATTTGGTCAAAATAACAGGTTGCAGAATATGGAGAAGAAGGAGAAGTTGTTGGGGTGATAAGGGGGTGTGTGAAAACAGTGACAAGAGGGAATTCGGTTTATGTAAAACTGGCCTATATTTTGGGGCTCAGAGTCTCCCCTCGGCACAGGTTCTATTCCACTCTGCTCATGTTATTGGTTTGCTTGCTTCAATCTCTTTCTGCACACTGCACATTAAAGTCATCAAAAGAGTGAGTACTTTTGATGTTAATGTGCATGTGTTTGTTTCAGATAAATAAAATACCAGAAGGAGGAGTCATAATCAGTTTTCCTCCAACTTGTAAAAGCAAAAGTCAGTTATGAAACTGGTTTTGCTTCTGTTCTGTTTGCCATTGGTTCTAATCCCTTTCTCTTCAGCTAGTTGTGTGCTTTCTTGGTTCTAATCTCATTCGGGCCTTATAAAATAAGGGAAACTAAAAAATCAGAAAAAAAAAAGAAGGGGTGGAGGATTAGATTCTAAGATAAAGAGAAGGCAATGTTCCTCGTATCATGGAAAGGTGAAAAAAGTATGGTTAAGCTAGCCTGTCATTGACACATGTATGATGTATCCACTAAGACTACTTTAATAAGAAACTGCAATTGGATATGATGTCTTATTCTTATATTCAACCATCTCACTGAATTTCGTACAAAGTTCTTCATCCAGACACCAAGGTCCACACAAACCTTACTTTTCCATTCAGTTCAAATATTCCTCATGATCCACCCTCATTTTAATTTCCGTTTCATCATCACTTTTAATTGCATATCTATTTCTAGATAAAAACACACCGAGACCAAAAAGCAGTAGGTATAAATGTTCTGATGCTTGATGAGGCAACAAAATAAGTAAAACTCAAAAGACTTATCTTGGCATATGCAGGAGATTTGGCATTGGCACAAAACTAGTTCAACATTTAGAAGAGTGGTGCAAGCAAAAAGGGGCCAAGTATGCATATATGGCAACTGATTGTACCAACGAGCCTTCGGTGAATCTGTTCACAAAAAAATGTGGCTACTCAAAGTTCAGGACTCTAACCATTCTGGTGCAACCTGTGCATGCTCACTACAAACCAATCAGCTCCAATGTTGCTGTGCTTCGTCTTCCACCACGCCTTGCAGGCTCCATGTATGACAAAATGTTTGCAAATTCAGAATTTTACCCAAAAGACAAAGACTCGATCTTGTGCAACAAGCTGAATCTGGGGACCTTCATGGCCATCCCCAAGAAGCACTTGTCAAAGTGTGATCCAAAAAGGGGCATTCTCCCTCCAAGCTACGCCATATTGAGCGTGTGGAACACCAAAGATGTGTTTAAGTTGCAGGTGAAGGGTGTGTCACCATTGGCACATGCGTGCTGCGTAGGTACGAGGTTGTTGGATGAATGGATGCCATGGCTAAGGCTACCTTCGTTCCCAGATGTTTTTAGGCCATTTGGGGTTTATTTTGTGTATGGATTGCACATGGAGGGAAAGTGTGGTGCTCAACTGATGAAGTGTTTGTGTGCATTTGTGCATAACATGGGAAGAGATGGTGGTGGTTGTGGGGCCATTGTGGCTGAACTGGGCCAAAGGGACCCGGTGAGAGACGCAGTCCCACATTGGAGAAAGTTCTCATGGGCAGAGGACATGTGGTGCATTAAGAATCTTCACAAGGCTTCTTCTCAAAATTCTGATTGGTTCACTTCTAGATCCTCTTCACCAGTGATATTTGTTGATCCTAGAGACTTTTGACTTTGTTTATAGAGGAACAAGATGAAAATGTTGCTAATGCTTTTTCTTCTGCCACTGTAAGCTGTAAATTAAGTAACTATTTCCTTAACTGTGGATGATGTATATGTCTCCGATCAATCTCTGCATCTTAATCTGCTTGAAAATTGGAAGGATTCACTATAATTCACCCTAAAGAATAATTGTTATTGCAGTAATATATCTCTTATTACATACACAAGGAAAATATACTTTAACCTTTTGCAAACAGCTAAATTATGGTTGTGTTTTTCAGACACACTACTCTTGAGAAATTTCTAAGAAAACATTCAGGGAATGTTAATTATTAATTATTAATGATACAAAAGTTGAACGTACAAGACACATCATAGTATCTTCAAGAAAAAATTTGAAGGATTAATCGTGTTTTTATTCCTTTGAATACGAAATTAAAATTTATTTTCATGTTCAAATTGAATATAATTATTTTAATTCAATAATGTCAATTTTTTCTTTTTAAAAATTGAATAATATTTAAAATATCTTAACATGCCAAATAATGTAAATAACTTAATTATCATTTAACATAAAAACTTCACCAGATTAGAAAAAATAAATATATTTATTCATTCTGAAGTTTATAATAACTTGAAATATGAACAAAATTAAAATATGAATAAAAGAAAAACAATTTTGTATATGAATTTAGAAATTAAAAATATATTTTATCTAAATTTTTAAACTAAACATTTATAATTTTTTTAAAATTTAAGATTTGGAACATTAACTTCTACAATTTATATTTTTATACATATCATTCAGTTTTTTCATTATTTAATTTTTAACTCATACTTAAATTTTTAATAAGAACAAATTACATCTAAGTGGTTATGACTTTCCTAATTTTTTTTAAAAAAAATTTAAAATTAGTATATATATATATATATATATATTGTATTGGTGAAGATTAAAATAGGTACAATTTTTTTTTATAAAATATAATATTTAGTGTTGATAAATAATATAACATAAAATTAAATACAATCAAAAATAAATAAATTTAATGAGATATTTGTTATGTTCTCTTTTTTTTCACATATTCTCTTACTCACATGTCTTCTTTCATTTATGAAGAAAATTAGGAAGTTAGACATAAATTTTGTATTTCACAAATTCTCTTCCTCACATTTTTTTTTTTGTTTATATAAAAAAAAATAAGAAGTTAGACACAAACTCATATTATTTATTCTTATTTATCATATATATTTTTCGTTACTATCTTTGGTATACTACTAAAATATTAGTTTAATAAATATTATTTTTTTATCTCATGAATTTTTTTTATATTAATTATTTTGTGAATATAAGAAAGAAAAAAAAATTTCTATAATAACTTTTTAATTATAACTTGATTATGATATATTTTTGTTTCAAATAATTACGTGACTCAATTTTTTTATTAAATTTTGATAAATTATTTTTATTTTTAAACTTCCTTTTTAGATAGTTATATTGATAAATAATAAAAAAAATATTTGTTTTTTTAAATGATAAGATGAAAATATTATATCTACCTGATCGATACTATTTCGGTGTGGAACCAGACGATCTCAAGAACCCTCTGTGTCGAACCTCCTCCTGTTCCTTCCTAGAGTTTTCCTGGATCTCCCTGCCGTCTGCACTCCGGGGGTGGGGGTACCTGCAGGCACTCCGATGCTCAAGTCAGAAAGTGATTGATATGAGGTGTAATTGCTTAGTGAGAAAAGCGTATCTTTACCTGTTCACTAAGCCTTAATTTATACTAATTTCTTAATGGACCTGTTATTATTATTTGCGAGTCGTTCGTATTCGAGGATCGATTCTTTCCCTTTCCGACTGAGGTTGCATGCATCAATTATTTCCTTATTGGCTGAGATTGTTCTTCTGTGTCTTTGTTAAAGATCAGCTCTTTCCATTCTGAGATTTGTCCGTCTGTACTTTTGTCAAAGATAAACTCCTTTCTTTTTGGGGTTTGACCGTCTGTACTTCTCAAATATCAACTCCTTCCTTATTTGGGGTTTGCCCGTCTATACTTCGCCAAATATCAACTCCTTCCTTTTTGGCTGAGATTACGCGCTGCTCCTCTGTACCTCTGCGCCATAATGCCATATTCTATCTGTCACATCATTGGGCTGGGATGTACACGACCAAAAGGCGTCGGGATATATCTATCCATGACACTTATTGGGCCCTCTGTGTTGTGTTGGAGAAAAGGTGAAAAGCAGGTATCGGCGTTCGGGGGAGTCGGAACCCTTCGAGGGGCTGTTATTAGATCGGTGTTCAGTGCTTCCTCCAAAATTTTGGCTCTGTTGGACACAAGAGGGGTGTACCTGCTGTATTTCGGCTGCCTAAAGTCTTTGAACCTGTGACCGGATCGGGGTGCTAACGTTCACTCTTTATCATGGTGCCTCTTCTCCTGTGTGTCTGATCGAGTTGTATTGTGGAATTCTTTCAGTTGCTCCATCTGCATGAATTTGGTGGCCCTGGTCCGAAGCTCATCCAGATTGTTCACGGACTTCTTGCATAGACTGTCAACGAAAGGGTCAGGCTTTAGTGCTGTTATGAGGTGGTGCATGGCGACCTCAGGATTCAAATTAGAGATATTCAAGAATATCTTCCCAAATTGTTCCATAAATTCTCGCAACGACTCTCCTTTTTCCTGTCGTATATTTACCAATGCTAGAGAAGTAAGATGGTGTGGCTTACTGGTGGTGAACTGTATGCCAAAATGGGTGGCCAACGTATCGAAACAATCGATAGAGATGGGTGGTAATCGTGTGAACCAATTGAGTGCAGGCCCTTTTAGGGATGTTGGGAAAACACGACAGAGGATTGCGTCATCCGAAGTGTACAATCCTGCTTGGGTGGTGAAGATGTTCACGTGCTCCTCCGGATCAGTAGTGTCATCGTACTGGTTCATAGTCAACCCCTTTCAGCGCGCGGGAAGTTCCACTTCCATGATCCCGTCCACGAAGGGGTGGCGTCTGGCTGCTCTGGGCCTTGCTTCTATTTGGTTGGTGGTGGTTTGTACTCGGGACTCGTCTCGTCCGGTACTGTCCCCTCCATCTTCATTGCTACGGGATTCCTCCCTTTGTGGGGATTCTGCTCAATTTGCGCTCGCATTTGCTGGTTCTCCTCTCTTAGGGCGTTTAACTCTTCCTCGTTCTTGCGCCTTAATTTCTCCAACTGGGGCGGTTCATCTCTCGTTGCATCTCCACTGCTACTGAATTTTGATTGACTGCTGCTCTTGTCGACACCATCCTGCTTGAGAATTGTCTGGCCCCACGGTGGGCGCCAATGTTCCGATTCCAACCCAAGTTCGTCCGACAATCATCATTTAGGAACAACCACCGCATTCCCAAGGTATTGTTCGCTTTGGAGCATTTTAGCTTCGTGGGGACTGACAACTCCCCCTTCAACTTCCCTTGCCCTCGACTGGGGGGCTTGTTCTTGTACACCCAATAAGTCCCACATCGCTTAGAAGTCAATACTCCTACCTCCTTCCACCCTATGAGGTGCCTTTTAAGGACAAAACCGTGACAGAGCTAAAATTCTCCAAAGCGAACAATACCTCGGGAATGCGATGGTTGTTCCTAAACGATGGCTGCCAGACGAACTTGGGTTGGAATCGGAACATTGGCGCCCACCGTGGGGCCAAACAATTCTCAAGAAGGATGGTGTCGACAAGAGCAGCAGTTGATCAAAATACAATAGCAGCGGAGATGCAACGAGAGATGAACCGGAGAACCAGCGGTTGCGAAGGCAACTTGAGCAAAATTCCCAACAAAGGGAAGAATTTCACAGTAATGGAGAAGGAGAGGGCGACACAGGACGAGATGAATTCAGGGTACAGACCACCACCAACCAAACATGCGCGAGACCCAGAACAGCCAGACGCCACCCCTTCGTGGACGGGATCATGGAGGTAGAACTTTCTGCACGCTGGAAGTGATTGACTATGAGCCAGTACGATGGCACTACTGATCCAGAGGAGCACGTGGACGTATTCAGCACCCAAGTAGGGTTGTACACTTCAAATGACACAATTCTTTGTCGTGTGATGATGAACATGATGTGAGGGAGAAGCCATTGAGAGGGGTGATCAACTATACATCAGGAGGCTTTGCAGAAGGCAGAGCCACTATGTCCGCGAGGAAAAAGTACGTCCGAGCAATTCAAAATGTCAATGTCGTATCTACATGTCCCTAGCGGCACATGCCACCCATCATATTCTGTGATGATGATTTTCAAGCCATTGACCCCCAGCCCGATGACCCAACGGTGATCTTAGTGGAGATTGAAGACTTTGCAATAAGTAAAACCTTGGTAGACCAGGATAGTTCAGTGGATATCCTGTACTGGGACACTTTCAAAAAGTTAAGAATTTCGAAAGTAGAAATCCAACAATACTCGGAGCCGATCATGGGCTTCTCAGGGGAGCGAGTGAATACAAAGGGCTACATTGATTTGTTCACCAAATTCGGAGCAGGGAGAACGACGCGAACGGTAAAAATTCGATACCTTATTGTTGACGCTCACACCTCTTATAATATTTTTCTAGGGAGACCTTCGTTGAACATGCTTGGTGCGGTGATATCCACATATCACTTAGCTATAAAATTTCTGTCAATTTCGGGAGACATAGTCACTGTACATGTAGACCAGCCAACTGCGCGCAAATGCTACGCAGACAGCTTGAGAGAAAGACCCATACACCAAGTTGAGAGCCCAGCACCGCTACAATACCAAAATCAAACCCAAGTCTTTTCACCAGGGAAATCTAGTGTGACGAATGACAAGTGCTGCCCGGAAACACGATGGGAAGTTCTCGCCCAATTGAGCAGAATCCCCCACAAAGGGAGGAATCCCGTAACAATGAAGATGGAGGGGACGGTACCGGACGAGACGAGTCCCGAGTACAAACCACCACCAACCAAACAGAAGCAAGGCCCAGAGCAGCCAGACGCCACCCCTTCGTGGACGGGATCATGGAAGTGAAACTTCCCGCGCGCTGAAAGGGGTTGACTATGAACCAGTACGATGACACTACTGATCCGGAGGAGCACGTGAACGCCTTCACCACCCAAGCAGGATTGTACACTTCGGATGACGCAATCCTCTGTCGTGTTTTCCCAACATCCCTAAAAGGGCCTGCACTCAATTGGTTCACACGATTACCACCCAACTCTATCAATTGTTTCGATACGTTGGCCACCCGTTTTGGCATACAGTTCGCCACCAGTAAGCCACACCATCTTACTTCTCTAGCATTGATAAATATACGACAATAAAAAGGAGAGTCTCTGCGGGAATTTATGGAATAATTTGGGAAGATATTCTTGAATATCTCTAATTTGAATCCTGAGGTCACCATGCACCACCCATAACAGCACTAAAGCTTGGCCCTTTCGTTGACAGTCTATGCAAGAAGTCCGTGAACAATCTGTATGAGCTTCGAACCAGGGCCACCAAATTCATGCAGATGGAGCAACTAAAAGAATTCCATAATACAACTCGATTAGACACACAGGAGAATAGGCACCATGATAGAGAGCGAACGTTAGCTCCCCGATCCGGCCATAGGTTCAAAGACTCTAGGCAGCCGAAATACAGCAGGTACACCCCCTTGTCCAACATAGCCAGAATTTTGGAGGAAGCATTGAACATCGATCTAATAACAGCCCCTCGAAGGGTTTCGACTCCCCCGAACGCCGATACCTGCTTTTCACCTTTTCTCCAACACAACACAGGGGGCCCAATAAGTGTGATGGACGGATATATCCCGGCCCCTTTTGACTGTGTACATCCCAACCCAATGATGTGACACATAGAATATGGGATTATGGTGCAGAGGTACAGAGGAGCAACGCGTAATCTCAGCCAAAAAGAAAGGAGTTGATATTTGGCGAAGTACAAACGGACAAACCCCAAATAAGGAAGGAGTTGATATTTGAGAAGTACAGACGGCCAAACCCCAAAAAGGAAGGAGTTGATCTTTAACAAAAGTACAGACGGACAAATCTTAGAATGGAAAGAGCTGATCTTTAACAAAGACACAGAAGAACAATCTCAACCAATAAGGAAAGAACTGATGCATGCAACCTCAGTCGGAAAGGGAAAGAATCGATCCTCGAATACGAACGGTCTGCAAATAATAATAACAGGTCCATTAAGAAATTAGTATAAATCAAGACCTAATGAAGTAAAGGTACGCTTTTCTCACTAAGCAATTACACCTCATATCAATCACTTTCTAACTTGAGCGTCAGAGTGCCTGCAGGTACCCCCACCCCCAAAGTGCAGACGGCAGAGAGATCCAGGAGGAGTCCAGGGAGGAACAGGAGGAGGTTCGACACAGAGGGTTCTTGAGATCATCTGGTTATATATTTTAATTCTTCATATATTTTAAATTAATCACATATTTTGAAACATGACAGTAAAGAGATCCAATTGGATGATTTTTTATTGTTTATAACCTCAGTCTTTTTGTCATAGTGCTAATAATTTTGATTGTCAAAGAAATAAATATAAATGTTAGATTTGATTTATAAAGAGATACAAAGAGCGCAGAGAAGATACTGATGAAATATATCTAACCTATTCTCTCCACAAGATCTTTTCGAAAAAACAAGAAAACATAAGATTTTTGTCTGTAGGTTAAAATTAGGTCATACATCAATTAATTTATATACATTATTTTATATAAATTTTAAAATTCTATCTTTAGCATGTAATCTAATTATGGATAATTTTTTTAATATGTTGTAGAATTCATTCTAAAAAAAATTTGTCCATAATATTTTTCATTAAGATTTACTACAAATTTTTAAGGTATATAAAAGAAAATGCATGAAAAGAAACATTAGTGTAAATCACAAAACATTTAACAAACTTAATAATAAATAATAAAGAATGTGGATGGACTCAATGTGTATTTTATTCAGAGAGAAACTTTATTTTTGTAAGAATGAATAAATATATTATAGAAAAGACGTAAAGAATAATTCTAATGTATTATTTCAAAGAATAGGGTACCATATATATACATACAAGAGTGCTATAATTCCTCATCTATTAAAGGAATGAGTGCACAGATTTGCACAGATTTGCTCACAAATATAATAATGCCTAAATTATAGCTAATACAATATTTGACATATTTTAACACCCCCACTCAAGTTGGTGCATGTACATCACACATTCCCCACTTGAATAGAGACTCATTAAACACTTTGTTTGACACTCATTTAATGAGAACATCAGCCAACTGCAATTCTAATCTTACAAAAGGAAAGGAAATTATTTCAGCTTCAAGTTTTTCTTTGATGAAATGTCTATCAATCTCCACATGCTTTGTTCTATCATGTTGCACCGGATTGTGAGCAATTGCTATAGCCGATAACACATTTTTAATCCACAAAAGTTCACATACACCTAGTGCCATGCTTCTGAATTTTGCTTCAGCACTAGATCTTGCTACTACATGCTGCTTTTTAATCCTCCAAGTTACAAGATTCTTCTACTTTTAAGTTTCTATGATTTGAGAACAAAATTCTTTTTCCAGGAGTGGATTTTAAATATCTCAAAATCTTCTCAACAGCATCCATATGAAGCTTTCGTGGATCATGCATAAATTGGCTAACAACATTCACTGCATAGGTAGCAGCGGAAGTCCCAAAATCAAGTTTCTCCGATTGATTTTTATCGAAAGGTGCCATCAGAAATATTCAAATAAAGAAGCACCTCTTCCTATATTATACAGGATGTCGGTGTTTGGCTCTGATACCATATAGAAAAGATGTAAAAAATAATACTGATGTATTATTTCAAAGAATAGGGTACCATATATATATATACATACAAGAGATTCCTCATCTACACAAATTTGCACAGATTTGCTCACAAATATAATAATACCTAAACTATAGCTAATACAATATTTAACATATCTTAACATATATTACAAAATAAGGAAAGGAAAATATTAAAATTTAAAAATAGAACGAATAAAAACATACTAGGGTCAAAATATTAGTTTAAGAAAAATAGAAAAAAAAATAGAAAAAGAAAAAAAATTATTTATTTAAACCCAAATTAGTGATAGCCAAAGATGAGATATGGACGTTCTATCATCATTTGTTGGATTTTGTTTCTATTTTTTCTATATAACAATTAAAAACATATTCCTTTCTCCCAAATATCAAGAGATGGATTTCTCTAAATAAGATCACAGTAAATTATATAAACCAGAATCGTTAATTATCGTCTAAGAGAGATATGAAAACGGTTTATCAAAAAATTAAAATTAATAGAAGAACTTATACCTCTTATTTCTTTCTTCTTCCATTCTCATTATACCAAACATGTTCTATCTCCTATCTTCTATTTCTGCATTCTTTTATCTATTTTCGATCTATTTTATGCAAAATTAATTAAAAATAAAAATAATAAAAATTAACACTTAAATTAATTTCTTAAAAGAGTTTTATAAAGAGGAGTGAAAGTTGTAAAGGAATAGTATTAGAAGATATTAGAAGATTATGAAATACATGGAAGTCAAATGGAAAATCAATCAACTATTTTAAGAGCCACATTCTTATAAGTAAAATATAATATATTTTAAAATAATATTTCTTTTAGCGGACCACGAAATTTTATTGCATGCCCGCTATATATATATATATATATATATATATATATATATATATATATATATATATTTGAGTGAATGGATTATTAAATTAGAGTATAATCCATGTTAATATTGCGTATTTATATTTCTTTTAATAAATATTAGATAAATCTTATTTATAATTTATTAAAAAAGATAAAACCAGATTCAAATAATGAATTTGAGTATGATTCTTTAGATGAGTATGTAATATATGTTAGTTGAAGAAAATTAAAGAACTTGGAAACCTCTATTTCGTCAAATAACTAATTAAAAAGGTAGAATGAAAAATATGGATGTGATATTGAAAACATAAGACAAATATTATAAGTATTTTCAAAAATAAATATTCAAATTTATGATATAACAGTGGGTTTATAATCCTATTCATGTTAATTCAATTTTATGATTGTGGCTTCTCAAGTAACCGTATTTTTCATTTGACTTTCATGTGACAAAAGAAGTGCAAACATTGTAAATCCCATGTGAAAGAGAATACTATGTTCTAAGAAGAAACACTCAAAAACTAGATTCCTCAGTTGTCGGACGCCTCAAGAAATATCTCAAGCTGTTTGCAAGAACCTGCAATATGATAAACATGAATCTAATTCAGTTCAAAAGCTGAAGAATCTTGCTGGTATGTGTGAGGAGAAGTCTACCACTAGCACTAGATTATCAAACTTCGTTACAACCTACTTGCATAGCCACTACAATGTATGATTCCATTTTCATTTTTATCATGCGTTACCAGATTAATCTTACCTGCTGCAGAGGCTTGATGATTGCTTTACCATTGTAGCTGACATGAAACTTTGCCTTCGCCAAGAGCCCCTAGTTCAAGTCAAATACAAAGCTTTTAGTATAAGATTGGCAATTCGTTTTGACAACTCTAATGAGCAGATATACTTCTATGTAGGTCACTTATCCGTATCCGATATCCGATGCTTAAGATACTCTACTGATACTTATCAACGAAGTATCTAATTTATAAAACAATAATACTTTATTGATAACAATAATTTATAATTTTTTGTTTTGACGTCTAGTATATATGATTTTAATTTGGATTCACACAATAACAATAATATATGTATCATGTTTTAAAAAGATATTGTATACTTTTTAATATGCATATATCATGTATCGTATTCTATTATTTTTTAAAATGAATGTATCGGCGTATCAGATACATGTTGTAGATCATAGGAATGACCATATCAGAAAAAATAAATTTGCATATTTTGGAACAAGGTACACACCTCAGTGTCAAATTCTCCTGATTCAACATCAATGTTTATGTCAGTAATAATCTTTACAAGATCAACCAATAGTCCAGGCCGGTCAGCTGTCTCCACATACAGCAAACTGCAAAATGGAAGAGAAGTGAGTGATCACATCCATGTATTGCTAATGCAAAAACTAGCACTGAACATGTTTTTCTAAAGCCTCAAATATTTTGAAAGTGTAGGCAATTTTTTTGTTCAATCAGGATTTCTAATATTGATGACAAAGGAAGAACCAGATGAATATATCACCTTCGATCTGGGCCATCATCAGAAATATTTATGTGGGTTGCTATATCTACATCAACCTGACAGATATTAACAGAGTATAAACAAGATTGCAGAGGACCAAGATTGTATCATTCATATAAAAAGAAAATACTTCCAGGCAGCTAGGATATCTTTTAACACTACAAAACAAAAACTTGTCTGCACCTCACACTGATTGAAAAGAAAATCATATTTTACAAATTTTTAATGTATTCATATTATACAATTGAAACTGAAAAGTGTAGGCATTCATCACCTGCTCTTTTGGAGGCAAAAGTCCAAAAGCTGCTCCCAATGCTAGCAAGGAACTTGACTCCTGGAACACCAGTTTCAATACTCCAATTAGCTGAGAACTGTATTTTGGGTTCTAACCAAACTAAGCTCCAACAAAAAATAGGGTACTTGGTGAGCTTACCGGATGATATTGAATAAGATTATTTATAATTGTCAAACGAATTGCCTCTAACAACTCTGGATCTTCCACTTTCCTGCCAGTATCACTGCAAACAAATTTCCACCAGCATATCCAGTGAATTACTATTAGATAGATACTAGTTCAAAACTTGATTCAAGATAATTGTTGTTTAAAAGTGAATTTGAACCTAAGTTCTAGCAAGTTTCACTTTTTACAATGAATTTCTATTGGCCTAGCCAGTTCTGAAGTTTGTTTAGCTACATATACTTGTGTCAACTTGTAATCTGACAATAGACACCCTAAGCCCAAGTAATATACTGTAGAAATTTGCAACAATAATAGTTCTTGTTATTTTGATCTTACAATATATGATTCTAATAAATATAACCATCATTGGTAAAATGTTATGAATATCTCACATCCATAATGTACAAATTTGCAACAATAACAGTGTTTGCTATATTGATCTTATAATATATGATTCTAATAAATATAATCATCATTGGTAAAAAATTATTGAACATCTCACACCCACAAGAGATATGATCAAGTTATAGTATATAACTGGATACAAACCTCACTTTAGCAGCTAGTTTTTTTGAGATTGAGTTAGGCCTAAATCCATTTTCTAAGATCGTATCAAAGTTTATCCTTGAAAGATCATCAAGTGGAGTCCAATACTTTGTTACCTTCATTCATGAATACTTCAGAAAGTTGTGGGTGTCTTTTTTGAAAACGAAAGATTGATTATTCAAACTTTTAGGAGTTTCATGCTTGTGTGGAATGAGACTAGTAGAAAGTGATGCATAAGAACTGATAATGATGGAGAGTACAAAGGTCGTTTTGAGTATTATTATAAGTCTCATAGGATAAGATGGGATAAGCTACCCCAAAACACCTCAAATGAATGGTGCAACTATAAGATTCAATAGAACAATTGCAGAAAAGATTGGAAGCATGCTTTCTCATTCAAAACTCCCTAAGTCATTTCGGAGAGAGGCAATAGAACTGCTACCGATTTGATCAACTTGCCACCTTCAAGACCACTAAATGGATAGATACCAAATGAAGTATGGTATTGAAAGAAAACCTCCTATGTTCACTTATTGATCTTTTGATGTAAAACTTTTCTTCATATTCCAAGAGATGAAAATGCGAACCTTAATGCAACGGGGAAGGAATGCATATATCTTGGTTCACCAAGAGATGAACTTGGTTTCAGACTATTGGATCTTGGAAACAAGAAAATTGTTTGAAGAAGTGTTGTATTCTTTGAGGATCAAACTATCCAAGATATCAAGAAGATTGAGAAGCTAAGTTTTAAGATGGCTTGTGATCAAAGTCCTAATAATTCAAGGTGAGAAAGTCCTCAACTGGAACCACATATGAAAGAACATGATAAAACAAAACAACTTCAATAGATGTTGAAACATAAAGAGACAGATGAGCCTCTTAATCTAATAAATGAAGAATGTGACAGAAAATGGTCAAATAGAAAAAGAATCTAAAGTGAGATGATCCTTGAGATTTAGACAACTATCGAGAACATACCTCTCAAATGAATATATCAATCTTACTAACGAAGTGGAACGTCAAAAATTTGAAGAAGCCATCACAAGATGCATGACAAAGAATGATTGCATGCCATGAAAGAAGAAGGTTTTTTCATCCCCTTTAAGTAGAAAGAGTATTTCATTCCATTGTATTTGGTTAAGAATACTCTTTAAGAACAAGAGAGAAGAGAAAAAGTGAGCTTTTGTAATCCTCCCTGAGAAAAAGAGGGTTATGTTAATTCCCAACACACCTACCTCTTTACACTGTTAATGATACACTTAAGTTCAGACAAGAAGAAATGACTCACATCAGCTAAACACAATCATTCTTAGCTACCATTTATCATACACCAGTAATAATACACGGAGACCAATACTGGGAGAAACAAAAGCATTATAACGGTCACATACATAATGCATGTAAAACTTACGCTTTTGTGATGGAAAACTTGTTGTGCTTGCCAGATGAATCCAGAAAGACATTTGCCTTAGCAACATTGAGACCTAAGTTTTTTAATGCATTCATCTGCAACCCAAGTAGAGAGTTGGTTTTGGAAATCCTCTTTTTATTTATGAACACCATCACATCAAATATGTTTCCACAAAACAAAACAACAGTAATAGAATAACACAATGAAAAGAGACATTGCTTACCCCTATAATCTCTGTATTGAAATCATAAAAGCACACATTCAAAAGGAAAAAGGAAAAACATTGGATAAGTGAACACAATCTAAGATTTGCTAAGAGAATGACTTACTGTGTCTAGAAGTGCCCCAAGCCTGTCACCAAAAGTTATCTCCACCACAGTTGCATCTGGATCAGAGTCTTGGTCAATTATAACTACGGGAGTTGGAATGGTGTCAGTCTCTCCTTGATTTCCATCCTGTTCTTCACATAAAACAAATTGAAAGCAAATCTATTATGTGAGGTTTTTCATATGAGGAGAGGCATCAGGATACTCAGTATCAATGAGTTGTGAACAAGTCTATATAGAGAAGAAGACACCACTACAAATCCAAAACCTTAAGGTAATGGATTTATGGGTCTTCTACTTATATATTAGTCATCTTACTCATTTTTACTCGAAATGACCAGCAAGCATTAGAATAAAGTTTTTGCTGTTCACATGCAATTAGTGGCATCACACATGCCGATTAGGCTAAATACCTCCACATCAGTAACAGGTGCTGCTCGAGGGATAATTGTAGTTCCAGAAGATGACAATCTGACAAAAGTGTACATGCAATTAACAAATAGAATGCACACCCATCATCGTAGTACAGTCCTACTCACTTCAATTTTAAATTTTGACTAGTCTTTCAGAAAAAATAGGACAAGGGCGCAAAAGAATTTTGAGAAATTGTAGAGGAGAATATTAGTCAGAACACATTCAACATAGTCTTCCCAGTATTCTACTTCTACACAGTTCAGAAAATACATAAACTAACAACTCCAGTGGTAAAAAGTTTCTTTCTTGAATAAACATGTCCAAGCAAATGAACTATACACAGAGCAGGTTCCACTTGATCGATCTTTTTTCTTTCTAATCAGAAGCTTTTGGGAGCGTAAATTGAATTAAGAGAATAGTATACCGAAGCATTATAACAGCAACAGAAAATCGGAAACATAACTCGAACAATCAATAAAAAATTGAATTGTAATCATTCAATATGAACCATACCTTCTGCTAAGGGTTCGAAATGGTTTAGTAGCAGCAAACCCAGACGAGGCCCTCGAGAAAGGGGCGCTGCAAATGATTTTCTCCATAGCTCTCAAGCTACTATGAGCAGCACTGAAGTGAAGACCAACACTCATAGCCACAACCATTTTGTTTTTTTTTTTTTGTCAGAAAAGAACTTTCTTTAGAGCAACAACCTTGAAATGTTGAAGAAATTAGAGTGTTGAAGAAGGCATTGGACACAAGAACTCAAATTGGGAAGAGAGAAAAGAGTTTGTTCATTATTGATATCTTGGCATCGCACGTTACTCTTTAACAAAATCTGAAACGTCCATTCATCATCCTGTTTGGGCATCTTTTGTTTGTTTGTTTTTTTTTTTTTTTTTTTTGTTTTTTTTTTTTTTTTTTTTTTTTTTTTTTTTTTTTGTGTGGATGCATGTTGTCCATTTGGAGTTACGACAACCAACCTCATTAATAACGTCTCGTGATTACGGATTTTGCTGAAACAAATCAAACTTTCATTTTGAAAACGGTCCTCTGACATTTTTCAAGATTAAATTAAGTTATCACTTTTTTCAAAGATTGATTTTTTTTTTTAACAAATGGTTTATGTTTATTAATTTTCATTTGGAAAAATCTTATGTTTTTAGATTACCTAATTCTTGTAAAAAAAACAATTTTTTACTTTGTTGCTTATTATTATTACATTATTTAACTGAATTAACTTGTTTTTGCTCAATTATGTTTTCGTAATTATTACAACCTTATCCCTTCCCAACTACCAACTTTCATGACTCATCCAACACGGCAAACATGCACTACAACACTTTATATGTACAGAATTGGATTCTTAACTTGAAAATAATTTTAAGTAGAAAAATGATATTGTAACATCTTTACACTCATTTAATTATGAATTGCAAATATGGGCCTTTTTTTTTCGTTTTGGTCTTATTTGTATTTAGTATGCAAAGAAGCAAACTGGGCTGGCTGACTCCGCATGGGAGCTAAATATTTTGGGCCGTAATGTACAACGTTTGGCATGTGAATTTGCCAGTTGGCTCGTCAACTGTATAAAATTTTAATAATTTTATTTTTATTTAATTAAATTAGTATAAATAATAATTTATAGGATTAAATATATTTTTGGTCTTTTAATTCTCAGTGAATTTTAGAATTAGTCTATTTCGAAATTTTGGACCAGTTTAGTCCTCAATCTTTCGAAATACGTGAATTTAGTCTTTTTAATCAAATTTTGCTAAGTTTATTTGACATTTCAAGTGCGTTTCATAATAGTATTTGATTTAATATTAAAGCAAAAATGTGTCAAAAAGTATACAACTCAAATACAATCCTGAGATGCATACAAAATATTACATAAACCTAATAAAATTTAATTAAAAGGACTAAATTCACATATTTCAAAAGATGAATGATTAAATTGATCCAAAATTTCAAATAGACTAATTCTAATATTTACTAAAATTAAGTTATTAAAAATATATTTAATCATAATTTATATAAGTCTATTTTTAAAATAAGTAATATTTATAGTTTTATAATTTATAATTTTTAAATATAAGTCTATATTGAAAATATAAATGTGAAATGTGCAGATCGTGAGATGTGTAAAACAATTTTTTTCTTTTTTTAGGAAAGAAGAGGGATATTTTAGTGAATGTATGTGGAAATGGAGAATAAGATTGTCAAAGGGACACGTCATCAATAATCCTATCCATGATCCATGTTAGTTAGCCGGTGAGAGTGAGCAGAGAGCAGAGTGTGGGGTGGTGGTAACAAAGAATGGCCATTTCCATGTTTTCATCAACATTTCCTTCTTTGAACTTCACTTTCCTTCGCCCATGCCAACTTCAACCTCTTTCTTTCACTCTCCCATCTTCTTCTGCTATGGCTCAACCCCTCCCACTCAGGTTCGCTGCAAAAATCCACAGCCTTGGAGTTGGAAGAGAAGGTGCACCCTCCTCCGATCCTAAGGCCGGTGTTTCGCTTTACAAACCTAAATCCTACCAAGTTCTCGTCAACGATGCCGCCACTTCCCTAGCTTTCGCGCTTCAAGACGGAAAAATTCGTCTCGAAATTGATTTCCCGTATGCATGTTTTTCCTTTTGTGTAGTGTATGAATTGCATGTTTTTTCCAGGTTTTAAGTCGATCTAAATAGGCAACAACTAGGTTTTGGTTGTGTTTCCTGATTTGTCATTTGAGTTTTTTTGTATGCAGGCCTTTGCCCACCAACGTGTCTTCCTATAAGGTACCATTCTTTAAATAAAATAATTTATAGGAATGTTGTAACTCATTTTGATAAACTACACCCAATTATGTGATAAGTAAACCTAAATAAGTTCCATGGAAGCTTTTCCAAACACCCCCAATTAGAGCTTAAGCTCTTCCAAATAAGTCCCTGACCATAGTTCAGGTGACAATGATTTCATGCTTCAAGAAAAGAAACGTTCTAATTCATAGATACTTGACGTTTGTGTTACATGCTTATTTGATTAAATTGCACATAATTTTCTGAAATTCCTAAATGTTTCAAGGGATCCTCAGATGAGTTCATTGATGCCAACATTCAACTTGCCTTGGCTGTTGTAAGAAAGCTCCAGGAGAAAAAGGAAACCAGAGCTTGCATTGTAAGAAAATACATTCTTTTCTTCCCTTAAAAAGAAATCCATCAATGTATTTTACTCTATTCCAGAAATGTTACTACATTTGTTCCTCTTTGTAGGTATTCCCTGATAAACCAGAAAAGCGCCGAGCCTCTCAATTGTTCAAAACAGCTCTAGATTCCGTAATGAAAAAATAACTCATTATGAATTTCTTTCCCATCTGTCTAGTGCCCCAATCCACATTCCACTCCACATTTTTCTAAAATCATGCCAGCAAAAGATCACACCATATTTTTCTTCCAGATTGATGGCATTACCATAGGTTCCTTAGATGATGTTCCAGCTGGACCTATGACTTCGTTTTTCAGATCTGTAAGGAACACCCTTGATTTTGACTTTGAAGATGAGAATGAAGGTTAGTTCTTGGGGAAATGGCATAGTCATAGCTTTCTAAGTAATAACATTGTCTTGGGGATACCAATTTATCAAATTATTCTTGGGGCATTTATTGGTGCGCAGTATTGCTTTTTAAATCATGGTCATGATAAAATAATAGTTTTTGACCATTTTCTTAATAAATGCAGGTCGTTGGCAATCTAGTGATCCTCCATCAATCTACATATTCCTTAACTGCAGTAGTCGTGAACTTGCATATATAGAGAAGTATGTGGTACGGTGTTTCTGCCATTAGATGATTTCCTGAAACTCTCGTTTTTCTTTTCAAATCTTCAATGTGCTGATTAAATTTCACTCTTATTTGCATTTGCTATATTGCTTAGTTTTGGCTTGTTTTGTGAGAAATATCTAGTTTGTTCACTGGCAATCAATATTATGCAATAATTGTACGTTGATTTGAGTTCTTTCATTCCATTTTCGGTCAATGCATAAGATTTTGCAAAATTCCTAGTTTAGCTTCTAATTATATCCCTTCCAGTAGTAACATCTTAGATGGTAAAACTTGATCTAGTTCTGCAATTTAAAAAAAAATTATTCTGCATATTTTTATTAGCTGCTTTAGTTTGATGGATACCGACTAATTTTACTACTTGGGTTTTGCAGGAAAAAATTGCTAAATCTACCCCAACACTTTTATTTAATCTTGAACTAGACACACTACGGTATATGTTGTACTCCTTGAGGGTTTTTTTTCTTGATTGAGTTTTCATACATGCTTAATTGCTTAACTATTTCGTATACTTATCCTTGACAGAGAATACTTATTGAATTTACAGTGCTGATTTAGGCCTTCCAGGCTTTCCTGCCAAAGACTTGCACTACCGCTTTCTTTCTCAATTCACTCCGGTTTTCTACATCCGAATCCGAGAGTATTCAAAGGTACCACTACTTTATTGAATTGTCTCTATATGTTGATTCTTTTTATCAAATAATAGACATTGACTGTTTCCTCTTTTTGTTTTTAAGACAGTTGCAATAGCGCCATATATTGTCAATTATTCTGGAGCCGTGTTCCGCCAGTACCCAGGTGCAACTATGTATATGTGAACGAACGGGTGTCTTATATGCACAAATAGACACCCACACGCACCCCACTTATGGAAGTTCATATTTTTTTTTTTCAGTCTATTAATGTAATGACGTATTATGTAAAATAATATCAAGGTTAAATAAAACTGAAATAAAAATGTAATGCATTACTGAGAAATATACGGAAGAAATATGATAGACTAATACTTTATAAATTATACCATAAATTTGATATATTAACATAAGACCTGACAAGGAAGTTATTTTCCACTTTATGTAACAAGTAGCAACATTAATTTTATATTTTTCATTTTTGATTGTGATTACATGCTTCTCTATGTTGCTGGGGACAATTTTTTTTTCTTGTTGTATGATTACCATTCTTTTATTTGCTGATATGGATGATGCACTCACTAATTTGTTCCTTCATAAACTGTTCAGGTCCTTGGCAGGTGATGCTTAAACAAGCAGATGGTTCTTATGCATGCATAGCAGAAAGTGCTGACCGGTTCAGCCTTGGTGAGGTAATTTCAAAATAATCTTAACATCATTTACTTATTAATTGGAAATAATCTGCCTCATTTACTTATTAGTTGTAAATAGTTTCATATTAGTCCATTGACTGATGTAGGCCAAAGAGGAGTTGCTAAGGGTGTTGGGACTTCAAGAAGAAGAGGGGAGCTCTCTAGAATTTCTTCGAAGGGGCTACAAGGTGTTAACCAGTTTGTGTTCCTTATATGCATGCTTATGTCTTGTTTATTACTGTTCTTTTAGTCCCTGGTAAAATTTGCATATACATGTGATCCACACTGCGTCCTTTATAAGGGTAGACACTGAAGACAACTTGTTGTGGATTTTATTTGAGTTGCTTGATCATTTGCATATGTGGATTTTATATATCATTGCATATTCAGTCACTCAAGCATATATAATATTCTCACAATGTTTTGTTTGAGCATTGAGTTGACTCTGTTTCCTGCTACAGTGAGTTATGATTAGATATTAAATCTTATTTGGCCTGTCTCTAGCTCAGTTATAAATTGTAATCTATCGCCTGCATGCTGTGATATTGCAGGCAAGCACGTGGTGGGAAGAAAATTTTGATTCAGAAGTATCTTCTGCATGGCGAACTTGAGTAGTACAGTGTTAGCAGAGATTGTGTTTTTAGTATGTCGGCATGTAGTGGTCAATGGATGTGCTCACATATATTCAAGGAAGATAATTTATTTTTTATCAGTAATCCTTGCTTGGTATAGGAGACAAGAAGAATCGATGAGTCTTATTGACGTGTTTTATTGAGTCTTAAGCTGCTTGAAAGTGCTAAATATAATTAATGGTGGTATAATCATTTACACATTTTGTACACTGTTAATAGAAAGCATAGTTTACATTATGCTCATAGGTAAATATTTTGAAATTTGCAGACATACCATGACAGCTAATACTAGCAAGCCTGCAGACGTATGCAAAATGGCGTGCAATTAGATGTTATATCTAAAAAAACATCAGTAGAAATTAAACAAACCTAGACTCGTGTTCTAGGTTACCCAAACAAAAATTTGTGGAACCTCATAAGCTAACACCGTTAGTGATATCAACTGATGAATGCATATCTTGCAAGTCAGGTTGAACCACAAGAGGAGGAGGATCACTTTTCATCAAAACCACTGAAGTCAGGTTCTGGAGGCTTTTGGAGTGTGAGTATCTCCTTGGAACTTGAATCACGACGCCTATGACCACGAAGATTTGCAGCAAAGCGAGATGCATAGACGGTTGTAGCAAGTCCAAGGTTAGAAGAGGGAAAAGCAGCCGCATCAGAATGCTTGACCAAGGCTTTTGCAGAATCATCACTGTTGTCATAATCATCAGAGTCATATAATTCTTCTTCCTCCCTCCTGCGCTGTTCTGCTATCTTCCTCCTGCAATGACGCCTCCATGCAGCTTGAATGTAGATAGCAGCCCATGTTCTCCACTGCTGTGAATAGAAACGGAAGGTGTGCTGAACCTGTCTGCTGTGGATGTGCCTAAACTGGGAAGCGACAAACTTCAACTCCTCTGCTTCCAAAGCAAATGCCTCCACCTCATTTATAGCCTTCACAGTTCTTGTTGATGAAGGTAAGTTAGAACCAGATTTTGGGTCCAATGCCCACGTTAGTAGCTCCTCTCCACAGAAGTCATTTTCCTTCAGAAGACCTCTGTTGAAAAACCCACTTCTTCCACCATCTGTGGTCACACTCTCTAGACGCCCACGTATGATGAAGTGCATCTCATTAACTGGGTCCCCTTCCCTCACTATGTAAGTTCCCTCTGTATATAAACTAGGCTTCAATCTCTCACATATAGCATCAAGCAAACGCTCATCCATGTTGGCAAAGAGAGGAACCTGAACGAGGAAATGAAGAGTTATATTATATCTCAAAGCATAGGCTATTTTGCTAAGTATTCACTCACCCTTCTGACTAAATTCAAACAAAGATGCCGTTTTATATCTCTCCTGAGATCTTTTGGAAGACTCTGAACTATGCTCTCTTCATCTACACCACGGGTGTTCAGCCACTTGTATTGATCATAGCGTCTCACTCTTTCCCTTAGTTCTGGGGGAAGCAAACGATGATGCATCCATTGCTCAGAGTCACGTCTTTTGATCCTCATTTCCTCAAGACGAACTGACATAGATTGAAGGTAGGTCTGTCCAGTTGCATGATAGCACAAAGGTTAGAACCGTGGTAGTAACCGACTCTTAAAGTCTTTTATTAATTAAGACATTCGATATTCTTCATTGATATATATATATATAAATGTTTACCTGCATGTTTCCAATCAGAAGAGCAAAAAGGATAAGCCCCATAATAGCTATTACTATGGAAAACATAACCTCTGCAGGGTATGTACTGGTTAGAAGCCCCTGACCAAGTGTACTGTGGAACGCAAAAACAGGAGGTGGCTTTAGGCTTGGAAAATTTTGGAAACTATAGCAATTTCATGTTATTTAAATGCACACGTGCTAGGTGGAGGCATAAATTAAAAAATAAACACGACAAGGAATATACCTCAAGTTTTGAAGACCCCACCATAAACAGTAACAGAACTTAGGAAAAACTTCTATGGAAGCCACAATATCAGACTCTATAGCTTGAGAGAAGATTCCATAGCTAAATTCTGAGGAACCATCCTCCACATAGCACTGACTTTTCAGAACAGTTTCGCTAACGTTTCTCCAACTATCATACCCTGGCATATGCTTGTTGGAATTCGCACAGTACAAGAAATGTGTATTGCACCCTTCAACTGCTCTACAAGCATTCTTCCAACAGGTGTCATTACGTTCAATGGATAGTAAGTACCAGCAAGAGCCAGTTATCTGTGACATTGGAGAATTTTCAGAAGAATGAACTTGTTATTTATGACTTCATAAATTAATAAATTCTCTTCTCTTCAAACATGAACTTACGTGACTAGCAAGCATATACCAGATCAAATAGTACATGGCCCCGAGTAGTGCGTTCTCAGAAAAAACACCAGCTGTCTTTTTAACTTCAGAAGCTAAAGGTAGAAAACGTATAAATCTCGGAAAATATTGCAGAATCACAATTCTCAGCAGTAACGTTTTTGTTTCCAGAACCTCTACACGCCCTGATCTGTAAAGATATTTCCACACTACAATCTGCACCAAACATGCATTCAACAAATGAACCTCTTGCACAAAAAATTTGGAAATATAACTGTTCATAGTTCTTATATATATATATATATATATATATATATATATGCAAGTGTCTCCAACCTGTGGTATAGGGAGCACAGAAAAGAAGTCAATGAGGAAGTAACGTCGTAAGTATCTCTTGGCAATCTTTGTAGGATCTATGACAAGTTCACCTCGTCCAAATACCCGAGATGATGGTGCAATGTAAGCAGTGTTGAACTGAAAGCTTATGCGGATGAGATAAATGGCGTCGCATATTGTTCTCAATGTGACAGCAAAACTTGCTAGCTCATTATCTATGGCGAGGCAAAATGATTTGTGGTTGAAATAAGGAAGATAGAAGAAGAAGGGATCACAAGCCACAGAAAAAATGCATAGAATCTCAAAAAACTTGTTCCAATACAGAAGGTTCTTGTCTTGAGGGTCGAACACTTTTTTCTCTGAAACTTTAAGGTCTTCAGGGAACACTGCCCATGTTGTCACCCCACTCTTCAGCGATCTTCCAAATGTTTTTAGTCCATCCGAACCCTTCTTCACTCCTAGCCTAAACGATTTCGATGCCCTTTTTCTTCCTCGACCAGGAAGTGGCAGAGAATCTAAATTGAATCTTAATTTTTTCATCCCACTTGAGCTTGATTGATAAGACAAATTCGAATCCAGATCATCCAACCTACATCATCCACTGTACGTCAGATTCAGAGACACTCACGTTAACAATTTACTCTTTGGGTGCATAGTACACAATGATCATTAATCAAAATGCAATTAATATAACAACGAAATGCATGGAACAACATTCAAACACAAACGCTTCTGTATTGTATACCTTACGAACTTCTCCTTCTGGCCTCCAATATACTGTGACTTGTAACCAGAGTCAAACATTTTGAAGAAATTACATAGAGACCGCCAGAAATAAAAAATCTATCTGGCAGTTTCCTGAAATAAGAGTAAGTTTAATGTTCAATTTCATACAATGCAGATAATCACAGCGATGTTAGAAAGTTTGTTCAATCCAAAGGAAGATAATGCTTTGAAAACAACAGTTTCTAAGGTTTGAATTCCACATTTTCTCATAAACCATGTCAATCCACAACTATAATAATCATGTTTTTCAACAATTTCATTCCCAGATCTAGATAGAGAAAGACATGATGATATGCAGGGTTGTCCATTTATTTCTAGCAACTCCTCCCCCTTCGATTTCCATGATTGAAAAGGAAAATTGGAATATAACTACTTTTACGATTCATGAAAAAAAGAATGAGGAACTTACTTTGAAGGCTTTGATTGTACAATGTTATGGTATATTGGGGATTGCGGAGGAATGAGAAGAGATGAAATTAGAGGGAAAAAGGGACTGTACATGGGTCTTCAGACACCACGCGTGCTGCTTTTTTTGGTAAAACATGAACTAACTTTCAATTTTTAGACTTTTATATATATTTCTAATTTTTTTACAAGTTATTCTTAGTATATATATTTTATCTTATCTTTTTTGTATAATTAGCTAATGTTATATCATGATTAATAATTTTATTTTCTATTTCATCAATATTTTTTTTTCTTTTTTTAAGGTATGATCATATGGTAATTTGGTGAAGTCATCAATGAAGAAGATGATTCTGAACATGATTTTAAAACAAAATTAACCAAATCAAGTTGTTTTGCACTAATAACTTTAATAAAACACTGAAAGTTGTATATTTTGATGACAAAATTTGCATGGACACATGCATTGTGTGTGGTTCCATAGTTACAACTGGTTTTTGAGATGCACGAAACGAAGGTAAGCAACAGTCGTCCAGTATACGATAAATCCCTATAAATCTGTTTTGGAATATAATTATTTTTTGTTTTATTTTATTTCTCTCTTCACTTATACTTAAATTATTAATAAATATCTATAATGTACTGATATTTCGATTTAGATCATATATATCTGTCTTACATGTATATGTGTCTTATATGTATTTGTATCTGATACTTGATAATACTTTAGTAATATTTATCAATGAAGACTCTAGTCTATAAATCTGTACTCTTATAATGATAATAATTTATAATTTTTTTATGTTAACAACTTTAATATATATATATATATAAAATTTTGATTTATATAATAACAATCATATATTCATGATTATTTTAAGAATTATTGTATATTTTTCAATAAACACATATTTCATGTTGTATCTTATTATATTTAAAATAAATTTATAAATGTATACGTTACATATGATATACGTACCATATATGTGTCTCAAAATAAATAAGTAAAATAAACGTTTAAATTACTTTTGTAAAAGAAATATTATTAATAAATATTAGAAACTAAAACGGTAATTTAAAATATTTTGAGTGATGAGAATAGAAAAACAAATATTTTACCAAAACTGAACTGAAATTCATACGTTTTATATAAACTAAAATTAATTATTCAAAATTTATAAGAATAAGAATAAGAATAAAAATAATATTAATATTTATAAACTAAATGTGTAATTATCATCTTTAATTTAAACATGAGTAATCTAATTTTCTCATTGTCCATCAAATAAAATAATTAATTGATATTACTATAAAAAATTATAATTTATCTTTTACGTTTTTTTATTGTTTAAAAAAATATCAAACTAGCACAATTGTTTCATACATATTTCTATAGTTTTTTTTAAATTATGAAATATTTATGTATAATTTAAATTTTTTTTATCCACAATATTATAGAACTCTCCATATATTTACAGATATTCTTAGTATATAATAGTTTATTATCATATTTTATTATGTTCTTATATTATAAAATATATTTAAATATATAATTAAAATTTTATGATATAATAATTTATTACCGTATATAATAATTTATTATATAATATCTTCATAATAATATTATGATATAATAATTGATTTTTTAAAATTTAAATATATTACTCATGAAAATTACTTACAATTATTCAAAATATAAATAGAAAATAATAAAATAAAAACAATGATCCTAAACAACTAACAAAATACTTGTGATTACATTTGTGTAATCAAATATGTCTAAATATATTGTAATTACAATCATTACCCTCCACATTGGAGTTAGATCTTCGGTTTGTATTTTTTAATATTTCAGTTTTAAATATTTCGACTTTATTTTTTAATAAACTTTAGTTCTTGCTTATTGCATGATGGTTATATTCAATATTATATTGTATTAATTAGTATATATATATATATATATATATATATATATATATATATATATATATATATATATATATATATATATATATATATATATATATAAATCCTACGCAATTTTGTATATTAATTATTATATTATATTTTATTTATTACCGAAGTTGTATCTTTTATGATAAAATTTATATGTTAAGCATCGATGATTTTTTATATGTACAAAATTAAGGTTACCAAGACTGCATAATGTATGATAAATCCATCATATAAATCTGTTCTGGAGTATAATTATTTTCAATTTTATTTTCTTTCTCCTCTCCTATACCTAAAATTTAAGATTTATTTTAGTTGTTTAATATATTTTTAAAATATTGTTATGATAATTTTGATCACAAATATAATATCAAAATGTCAAAGCATATTTTGAATTCATGACTGTGTTGGTACATGATTTGAAAACAGGAATCAACTAGGTTCTCAAGTAAAAAATAAAAATAAAGTATTAATTTTGTATTCGGTTTTAAATGAGTATGAAAGTATATGAAGTCGTATGTTTTAGTTTTCTTTATTTTAGTTTAATTTATAAACAAATCTTATATATTTATAATAATGTCTGTGACTTAATAAATCAATTATAACAATCATAATAATAAATTGTTAAAAAATGTCGTTTATATTATTGAAAAAATATTTAAGTTTATTAAATAAATAAACTGTTTTTTTTTTAAATTACTTCTTTCCGTCTAATGTAGAAGAAATATTATTATTCTATCTTAAAATAAATATTAAAAATTAAAAGTAATTTAAAATATTCTGAGTGATAGAAAAATAAAAGAAAAACATTGTACCGAAACTAAACTAAAATTCATACGTTTAAGAAATCAATTATTCAAGTTTTATAAAAGTGTAATGGGTAACGGCTATATCCCGTCTGTACGTGAAAAGACAAAGGCCGACGACCACATCCTAATTCCAAGAAGAGGGAAAGAGACATGCGCACAAAGTCCAGTAGACTAAATTTGACTAATCAATTTGTTCTATCATTTAAAATAATTAATTAATATTATTATAAAAGAAAATTTATAACTTAATTAATAGTTTTACATTTTTATTTTATTCCTTAAAAACAGTAACGAATCAGCGCAACTATTCCATATATATAGTTCTGTAGTTTTCTAAAATTTTGAATAATTTATTTATCATTTAAAATATTTTGACGAATTTTCCATTATACATATTTTTAAAATAATATAAATTATCACTAAATTATTTACAAATAATATTTTATAATATAATAACATTATCATATTTTATTATATCTTAAAATATTATGAAATATTTCTAAAATATTTATAGTTAATATTTTATTATATTGTATTATATTTTTAAAATATTGTAATGTAATAATTAATATCTTCTTAACTTATACATCCAAAACAAAAGTAGTTATTCCGCTGATAAAAATGATTTTAACATTGTTGTGTTGGTGATATTCTATATGACAGACAAAAAGGTGGCTACTTTCTAGTGGTCCATTGTTTGCTTATAAGTAACGTAGTTCTAAAACTTTGTTGTAAAGGGTGGTGCTGAATGAAGAGAACCTCAATTCTCAAATAGGGAACTTAACCACTATCTTCTCTTCTGTGCTTCGGAGTCATTTGCTTCTCCAATACAGAATCATTATCCAAAATTTCTTTTGATTTCTCGCAAAATCAGATTCAGATCGACAATTTTTTCACCACACGGTATGACATATTCATTCTTCTTTCTGTTAGCTGTGTAAGAGAAATTGTTAATTTGTTTGTGCGATTGATTAATTGGTTTGCAGTAGCTGCCAATTCATAGTAATCATACTTTTGTGTTTCCAGTTTTCGTTGAATCTAATTATTTTGAGAATAGAGTAAATTAGGGTTGTCAAAATACTCTTCCTCATGCTGAACTGTGATATTCTGCGCGAGTAGTTTTGAACTGGTACAATTAGAGAAGTCAAATCTAATAACAAATTTGGGATATTCAATGCGAGGATGAAATTGAGCTAGCTTTATTGAGTTTCTTTGAATTTGTTGAATAATTTTGTATTGTTTTTATATAAAAGGAGTGTATCTTAAGAAAATGGAGTGTAACCTAATAGTGATCACTCTGTTTGAAGATGGAACGAAACTACGTAAACAAATGACTTTGAGAAATGATTTTGACCTGATTCTGATTTGTTTTTTTTTTTTTTTTTTCTGGCAGTGATTCTTGCAAGAAGATACTTGTAAAAGATATTTCATCGCGAACAATCACTAAAGCAACATTGATGGGTATAATCAGGGGTTGCTTCACTTTCTTCACAGGGACTGTGTTTGGGATCTATTTGGCTCAGAGTTATCAAGTCCCTGACGTCAAGAAGGAAGCTGACACTGCCTTGATACAGGCCAAACAAGTTGAGGAAAAATATCGTAAGTCTAAGTAAGTCTAATGAACTAGAAGGACAATAATTATCATATCAGGATCTTGCTTTTGTAGTGTATTTTGACTTTTTTGAGTTTGGTCCTGCATTAGGATTGGCATTGGAAATGTTTACACAGGTTTAATGACAGTTAAACTAACATTATTGAATATTGGATAACTTGAATTCAGATTTAGAATTGTATCCGAGAGTATTTTGTCCAAAAGGACAATTAGGAATATTTGTGTTAAATAATATCGGTGATATCTAATTGGGATTTGTTGTTTCAAGATATTATACTTGTTTAACAAAATGTATGTAAAAGTTAAGCTTCTTATTTGCGATTCCTCAATCAAATATGGTTTTGTGAGCTCCAATTGCAAAGTTTGGCTTTGATGCATTATGCAGTAACTTTGTTTAAATATGGTTTTGCATAAATATGCAAAAGCTAGCAAATAAAAAGAAGGCTATTTCCATAAACCATAACATAAACCAACAAATAACATCTAGATTTATTTTTATTTTTGTTATTATAATAAATAGATAATGATAATATAAAGAAAAGTATTGCAGTTTTGTCCAAAGAGAGAACAAAACAATATTGCAGCAAAAGATAATTAGTCTTTGCTTCAAAGCATACATTAAAAAAAATGATAACTGACCACTAAGAACTTAGATATTTGTGATAATATTTGAGTAATGTTTAAATATATATGATTATTTTGGATATTCATGGTTTATGGAGCTTGTAAATACAGTATAGGTATTTGTAAATTTTAACATTCGTATTCGATACTCAATCATATTCTCTAAACTTTAAAACTATACGATGTCTCATTCTCTTTTATATTATTTATGGAAATAGATTTGTTATTTGTTGGTTTATGGTTTATGCAGTATTAATTATTTTTATTGATAATCATATTAAAGATTATATATATATATATATATATATATATATATATATATTAATCCTAGATAATTTCGCATATTAATTATTGTATTATAATTTATTTATTACCAAAGTTGTATTTTTTTATGCAAAATTACATCATCGTGTTTTTTAAGAAGCACAAAACAAATGTTAGCAAGAGTGCCATAATGTATTATAAATCCACCATATAAATCGGTTTTGGAGTATAATTATTTTCTATTTTATTTTCTTTCTACCTCCTTAAAATTTAAGGTTTATTATAATTGATGAGGTTAATATATTTTTAAAATATTCTTGTGATAACTTTGATTACAATATAATATCAAAATGTCAAAGCATATTTTGAGTTCATTTGGTACAGACTATGTTGGTACATGATTTGAAAACAGGAGTATGAAAAAAAAAGTTGTATGTTTGTAGTTCTCTTTATTTTAATTTGATTTATAAACAAATCTTATATAATTATAACAATCATAATAGTAGATTGTTAAAAAATGTCGTTTATATTATTTTAAAATATTTAAGTTTATTAAATAAATAAATTATTATTTTAAATCACTTAATAAATATTACTAATCTATCTTAAAATAAAAATTAAAAATTAAAAGTAACTTAAAATATTTTGAGTGATGAAAATAAAAGAAAAATATTACTGAAACTAAACTAAAATTCATACGTTTAATATGAGTTAATGAATCTTTTTCTGTTTTTTCTCAATAAGAGCATATCGAAAATATCTGAAATAAATACGGTAAAAACTTTTATAATTAGTCTTTATTTTTAAATAAACCTTAATATGTCATTAACTATAAATAAATTTTTTTATATATTTCACACATATCACTTGCGAATATATTTTCATATTTGATACATAGATTTCGTAAAAAAAATAATTAAAAAGTCTTTCGGTATGATATTTCATTTTTTATATTATTTAAGAAAATATATTTGTTAATTTATTCTCTGTGGATTCGGCATCTTTTTTCAAAATTTTATGGGACAATGATCATTTTGGTTGATTAGTTGTTGCTAGCAATTCCTCACAATCATAATCATGATTTTGCTAATCAATTTTCTTCGAATCTGATTATTCTGAAAATGAAGTTAATTAGTGATGTTAAAACACTATTTCTAATGGATTTTCTTGTTTGAGTTAAAAATATTTTATAAAATTGATTTGATTAAGATTGAGTTAAGAATATCTTCACTAAAATTTAAATACATTTTTCGGTTGAGATATATTTTTAATTATTATGCATAATCCATGAAACTTATAATCTATTATAATTATTTTAGTGAAGTTAGAAAAAAAAAAGGTACTGGTACTTTAAAACTAAGTCCATAATTCATACATAGTTGTATGCCTCACATCCTAATTTTAGGGGTTTCACCAAAAAAAAAAGAAGAAAAAAACTTAACTGCATCAAATTATAACTAAATGCATCAAAATTATAATTAAATGCATCATAATATATCGAAAAAAAAAACTGAACTATTAATAATAACAATAGAGCTATATTATTTTATCCACACCTACCTACCTAATTCTTTGTGACATTGTTCCAACATTGCAATGACATGTACAATGATAATATATTATTAGAGTCACATCTATAACTTTTTTATTGACACTTCAAATTCTAAATAAATAATATAATTATTACAATTAAATAATAATTTAAAGTTCATAATCCAAACTATACATAATATTCAAAAATTATTTTTTTTATTCTTAAAACTATGTTCTTATAAAGACTCGAGTCTTACTTTTAATATTATCTTCTCATAATGTGATATTGAAATGTTTTAAATAAGAACTTTTCATAACATCTAGATTATTTTGAAACTTTAATGGTGTCACGTTGAAGATTTTTTAAACTAATGTAGGATATTAAGTACTGTAACTTGTATTTTTTCACTCAATCCCTTATTATGTTTTATATAGAAAACAATAATCACAAAAATATTATTTCGAAAGTCGCATTTTTCTCTATTGTTATTGTACTTCATTGAAATGTTGTTTTAACAAAGATACTTGTATTTTATTATGCGTATTGCGTGAGATAAACTTCTTTTATAAAATTAAGATTCATATAATAAATAAATATCTTTAAAATAAATTTGATGGTTGGTAAAACTCCTATTAAATTGATATTTTTTAAATAAATCATATGTTAAACTTAGGATATCTCATTTAAGTTTGGAGGAGGTTTATTTCAGTGTTGGTCTGAAAGACAAGATAAAAGTGCTGGGCTTAAGAGTAGTTGGGCCTAAGAGTAGTTGGGCTTCAAGCCCATGTACTTTAGCACAAAACTAGAAGACTATGTTTCGACACCGACTTAGAATTTGTAATCAACTTTGTTTTGTTTTGTATTATTTTGGTGTTTGAGTTTATGGTTCCTCTCATATAGGGTGTTACTACGCCGCTGTGTCCACCCTCACCTTGAGTTTCAGCAGAGACTACTGATCTATCTCTCCACAACCCTTTGTTACAAAGTAAGTTTTTCAATTCATTTTTTTATCATATTTTTGTGATTTAATGGTAATTTGCGTGAAGCCCTTGTCTTCCGCTTTTTCGAGTTTCATGTTCTTAACTTCTCAATGCCAATTTTCTGTTAAGATTTCTTCTTTTTGAATTTATCATTGACTTTATGATTATGGGTGGAATTTGTTTTCCTTCAAATGATATGTTTTACCTTTCAGGTTCTTTGTTTTCGATCCTTGTACGTGCGTTGTTGAAATCTAATTTTTTCTTATGTTTTATTCCGCTGAATTTTTTTTAATCATTTCTATAATGAGTTTTCGATTCTTACATGTTGTTTACAAATAACTCCTTTTCTTTTTTGTTTATTAGTAATTTTACAATTGAAAATCCTTTTGCTTACACATCCTTGTTTGAACAGGGGAACAATATCTTCAATTCATCAGTATGTTTAGTTCATCAGGCATGGCAGATGGATCTGGTATGTTCAAGGTTCATCAAACAATTGGCAGTGTTTTGTGTTGCAAGTGTGGAATTCCAATGCAGCCAAATGCTGCTAATATGTGTGTTAAGTGTTTGAGCTCGGAAGTTGACATTACCGAAGGGTTACTGAAGCGGCTGGTGCTGGTGCATTGCCCTGAGTGTGAGAGTTACTTGCAGCCACCTAGAAGTTGGGTCAAGCTACAGCTAGAATCAAAGGAGCTTCTGACATTTTGCTTGAAGAAATTGCAGAAAAATTTTAATTCTAGTAAAGTGAGGTTGGTACATGCCGAGTTTATTTGGACTGAACCCCATTCCAGGAGGATAAAGGTGAAGGTCAAGGTTCAGAAAGAGGTTATCAATGGAGCAATTCTTGAACAGTCTTATACCGTGGAGTATGTTCAACAAGAGCATATGTGTGAATCCTGTTCTAGGGTTCAGGCCAATCCTGATCAGTGGGTTGCTGCTGTGCAACTTAGACAACATGTTTCTCATAGGCGTACTTTCTTTTATCTAGAGCAGCTAATTCTGAAGCATGGTGCTGCTGCCAGTGCCATAAGAATCAAACAGATGGAACAAGGTATTGATTTCTTCTTCTCCAATCGAAGTCATGCAGTTAAATTTGTGGAGTTTGTTGGGAAAGTTGCTCCTGTAAGAAGCCGCAGTGATAAGCAGCTAGTTTCCCATGATCCAAAGAGCAATAACTACAACTACAAGTATACATTTTCTGTTGAAATCAGCTCCATTTGCCGTGAGGATTTAATCTGTCTGCCTCCAAAAGTTGCTGTTAGTTTGGGAAATATTGGTCCTATTGTGATTTGCACCAAGGTTACCAACAGCATTGCTCTGCTTGATCCATTTACCCTGAGGCACTGTTTCTTAGATGCTGATCAATATTGGAGAACATCCTTCAAGTCATTGCTTACTAGCAGACAGTTAGTGGAATATATAGTGCTGGATGTTGAGGTTGTTTCACCGGAGGTTACTATTGGTGGCACAAAATATTGTTTAGCAGATGCTCAAGTTGCTCGTGTGTCAGATTTTGGCAAGAACGACACAATATTTAACATCAAGACTCATCTGGGTCATCTTTTGAATCCTGGGGATTATGCTCTTGGTTATGATCTTTATGGGGCTAATAGTAATGACATGGAGTTGGACAAGTACAAAGGGCACATTCCTGAAGCAATTTTAGTAAAGAAGAGTTATGAAGAGAAGCGCCAAAAGAAACGTGGGAAGCCTCGATCATGGAAGCTTAAATCACTTGAAATGGAGGTTGATGATAATAGGAGACTTGATCAAGATAAAATGGTCTCAGAATATGAACAATTCTTGAAAGATTTGGAAGAAAACCCTGATATGAGGTTCAACATATCATTGTATCGAAACAAGGAGTACCAGCCATCAGAAATGGCATCCGTGACTGATGGCGATGAGCTACCTTCTGTTCCATTGGATGAATTATTGGCTGATCTTGATCTGAGTGAAGATGAAGATGGAGAAGACAACATGGCAGAATGAACGAAAGCTTTTTCTTATCTTGATATAGTTCTTACTTTCTGGAATCTTTGGTTTTGTTCTTGTAGTGTATTTGTTTTTTCTTCTCCCATTTATGTTTTGTTAATTTGCAACCCCTGATGGTTTGTTTATTGAAAGAATCATAAGATGGTAATTTTGCAGGCAGTAGTAACAATACTTACAAATAGCTTGTTTTAACATTCTTTTACTATTTCGGTGTTGAATCAGTTCATCTTTTCTCCAACCTTTTTTTTTTTCGGTGGCTCGGCCATAGACGGTGTAATTGTCAGATAAGGGACATAACCTAAGATCTTATCATGTTTCATTTTTTCAAACCAACTTGTCTGAAATGTCTTGTTTCTTTTATGAAAGTTTTCCAGGATTTTTGAGGAATGGTAAGGAGAATTTTTCAATTTACGTGTGAGATTAATGCATTTATTTGTCCATTTTTATCATTATTCTTTTAAGTTGTTTGTCAAAATATTTTTTAACTGTAATGGCAGTAAAAAATGAATTAATTAAAATTATTAATTTTAGATGCTTTTGATTTTATACAACTCAATAGCTTAGTTTTTAGTCTCCGTTACATATTAAACGTAAATGTATCTGAAATTAATAACTCTTTTTAAAATCTTCATTTATTTAAAAAATGAATAGAATTTACCTGAGTTTAGAGGGTGACATGCATAACTAGTTCTTCACCAAGAAACTTGGGCCAATCCAACTATGGCAATTAAGAGAATGAACTCATCCACCATTGTTCTTTTTACTATTGAAACTTAGTTAAACAACTTATCGAGCTTCCTAAATTCCTTTTACAGAGTCATGTGATTTGGCACTTAATGGCAGAAGGAAACAGCTTCAGAAACCATGTACTTATAGTTACCAACTTTCCAGTGATTCGTTTTGTGCTGAGTTTTCAATCTACAGCATTTTATTTGCAGCTTTAAACATTTTGACAAAAACCAAACTTGATATCTCAGTTTGAATAGTTCACAATTCATACAAGATGAAAGCATTTGAATGACAATGGTAGGAACAAATGTTGTATTTTCCTTGCAGGAGCAGAACAGAACAGTAACATGAGTTTCCTATCAACAATCAACAAGAAAGTAGAATAATGTGTTCAAAACACCAAAACTGGTTGAAATAACTAAACCAACTTTGAGGTGGGAGCTTTCAATCACTAATCACTAGTACTTGAATGATTTTTTTCATATGGAATAGGATTGAGCTCAAATTGAAAGGGGCTAATATCTGATTTTTCATAACCAGGGATTGGAACAAATTTGTTTGTACGTAGGTTGGCAAGAAAAACCCCATCAACATAGGAGTACAAATACACAATGTCTCCATCATAGGGATGAAAACCTGCTACATGCTTATAACAATTACTGCAAAATCTGGTGGGAAGATGTTCAATCAGATTGGTCCTGTGCACCAGACGCCATACCAGAGGGTAGTACATTAGATCCCACACTCTCAAATCATTATTGCTAATATCACCGATCCTAAGATTCCCTCCACCGCATCCAAGGTATCCAAAGCTCACTATATTCATGGCATCAGCATCTTCAGGGTAATCAATAGTACGAGAAAACGGAAAAATAGGATCAAACACAAAAATATTTGTACTCCCCATGAAATACAGGTACCCTCCATACGCCAAACTGAGCATCCAATGAGGAGCAAAAGCAAAACCCTCCGCGCAAAACGCATTTGTGTGTCTCCATTTTCCTGTCTCGGAGGAAAAAATCTCCATTTCAAAAACACGCTTTTTTCTTAAAAAGGTTTTCACAATCACCACCCTGAAGCTGCGACTGGAAGAACTACCTTTTCCTCCTTTTTTGGGGTAACCCGTACGAGAAAGAAACCCAACAGCGTATAACTGTTTTTCCTCGTTTTCATCAAGAAAAGAAGGTATATGGTTGCATTGCTTGGTGAGTGGATCGTACACAAAAAATCCACGACCAGTTGTGTATCTGTTACTGCAGCACAGAAACAAGCCATTTGAGTAGCCACACAAGCTTCCCTTCATGAGGGTTTCTGGCGATAATGGAGCCCTGTGGGTTTTGAAGTTAAAGATGAAATCTTTGGGGAAGAAACCGAGCATGAGTTGGTGGGATGAAATAAAGGTGAAGTGGGTGTTGAAGAGAGAGTGCTGGCGTGACACAAATTCTGCTGGGAAAGAAGGATTTGAGATCATTCTGAACCAACGTTTGCACACACACTTGGATTTGGCAATGGATCTAAATGGCATTAGAATCAATATTTCTCTCAACACATCATCAGTTAAGTCGTTTATGTTGGTCAACGAACAAGAAGAGAGCGAGGTATGATCCATGAGAATACACAACCAGACACAGTTCTTAATAGTGATGAATTGTAATGGCTTTTCACAGAATCCATATGTTACAATGCACTGTTGATGCGGGGAGAAAGACAAACTGAGTGAGTCAATTCTTGATTAGTTTAATAGAGCAAATACCCGGAGTGCTTTGCAAGAAACTCAATCATATATATCAAAGGCTGTGTTTGAATTTTACTATACAATACAACAATATATCTTACAAGGATTGAACATTTACAATATCACTTCTGATTTAGAATGAGCTTAGAGTTATTCATAGTTATATATAGTTATATGTTAATTTTCTCTTAAGATTTCTATACCGTGTAGTTGATGACTTTTTACTAAATACTTAGAAGCTAAACACATTCAGGATTAGTAATAATACTTACTCCGATGTCACATTCAGGATTTTTTTTATGCAATTTTTATTTAAATTTAAAACTCTTAAATTAAAAATGTTGTAAGATCTTATTACTAGGATGTATTTGTTTTCAGTTTTTATATTCGTTTGGTTCCCCATAGCCACATTGTAAGTTCTGCGAAGATTTTAAGCTGTGAATAACATTTACTATTTTAATTTATGTAATGTAGAAAATAAATATTTATTTTATGAAGTTAACATAATAATAATTAGTAAATATTTAAATGTAGAAATTATACTGCAACTAAAATTTATAGTAAAGAAGTAAATATATTTAATTATTAAACTCTACTTTGGATTTTTCTGAACAAAATAAGTTATGATATAAGATTAGTTTCAGTAATGGATAATTTTAAAATATATTATATTTTTATCAAGTGGTAATATCTTAGTTACTTGATAACATCTAATGAATATTCTTGATGGTAAGTGGATTATGAATCTTTATAAGTAAAAGAGAAAGTATGAGAGAGTATACATTTTCTAAAAGAGAGTGTAAAAGAATTTATTTTCTGAAAGAATATCATGTGGATTTATAAAATTTTTGGACTTTATATCTCATTGGTAAAAATAAATAATATCAAGACAATATGAAACAATATCAATAAAGTAAAACTAATAACACTAATGTAATATTTCACCTAATTACTCATATTCTTTTTTTAATATATAGTATTAAAGAATATAACGTAATCAAATTATCAATATTTAATCATTTGAATATATTTTAACCTCTTAAGTTAATAAAATTAAATAAATCTTGTTAAGTCATATTGTTTAACATATTTATTGGTCAAATAGATAGATATTATATCAAGATAAACATGCATTGTTCAAGATTGGAAAAAGAAAATAGCTTCACATGCTGAATTTTCCTCTTAATGTGGTTGTGATGGAATGAGTATTTTGATCCTATTCTCTTTGGGACCTGGAGAGAATGTTGGAAAACATTCAAATCAAATCAAACAAAACAAAGGAGAAAATCTATTTTGTAACGATCCTAATAACTGCTAACACTTTGTTTAATTCATAATTCATTTTTAGGATATGTTTTATCCAAACTTGTTGGACCTAACACGGACAGCGTTGGACATCTGCAGCATGATTTTGAGGAATCTCCACATGTCCCATGCTTTTTCCATTATTAGAATCTTACAGAGATAAGTGTGTTATTTTTCTCTTCTCTGCTTCTTCCTCCATTAAACATAGAAAGCATTATGATTAACAGAGTTATTTGAAGTCCAAATTCTCTTTTTCTGTAACGAAAGCACTGAGAAGACTCGAGTAGCGAGAATCGGAGATGTTCAATTTCAGGATTAACAAAACAAGCATACATTGGGATTTAAGAGGCGTGAATCAGAAACAAAAACAAACAAGAAACAATACAACAATAGAGAAAAGAAAGAGAAAAGAATGAGAAACAGTTGCTACATGAAGACAGATCCAAAACAAGCCAAAAGAGAAGAAAGCAACAGAGAGCGTTTGAAGAGCAGAGAAGAAGCAGAGTGTGGCGTTGAATGTTCAGCAGAAATTGCAGAGGTGGGAGGTGGAGGAAGAGGAAGAACAGTAACAGAAACCTTCATTCCACTGAAGCATTGGCCATTCCCACAAATGAAGTAATATTTCTTGGCCTTATTCAAAGGGATGAAATCCTTGCCACTGCTCCAATTTCCCACTGCCCCTTCTGTGGTGCAGTTGTCATACCCAGTTTGGTTCACCTCAAACACATTGTACTGGTTTTTCTGGTACCTGAATGCTGTTAAGAAAACATGGCAACAAAAGAAGAATGAGAAGAAGAAAAAAAAAAGTTGACTTTTTTACTACTTGCTACTCCCAGGAAAAAACAGAGGAAGCATGTGGAAAATAGAAAGTATGTTTAGATCTGTAAGGTGTAGTGAAGAAGGTAAAAATGAAGAATTTTTTTTCAGATCTGTGAGGTTAAGAGAAGGATCTGGAATGAGTATATGAGAAGAGTGTTGGTAGAAAGGTAGAACTGAGAAAGAGAGAGTTTCACTGACAGATAAGGTCGCCGACGTAGAAAGTGTGGTTGTTGGCCCAGAGTGTGTAGTTGAGGCCAGGGTTCCAGCCACGATTGGCGCCGACAATGTGGTCGGTGGCGGTGGCGACGGCGGAGATGAGAAGAATGAGGGAACATGTGAGCTTCCATGAACCTCTCATCTCTTTTTCTTTTCTGCTCTGTTCTGTTCTGTTGGAGTTCTGTTATGTGTTTAGTGTAGTTTTGTGTTACTTTTTAGAAACAGAGGTGAAGGGTAAAGGACAACAATTATTGCATTTGGGCCAAACAAGTTGAGACTTTTGGAGCAATACACTTCTGCTTCGCTGTATTACTGTGACTCTGTTATAATAGTTTTGTGTTACTTTTTAGTTACATTATCTAACTTATTAAAATAACTATTTCTGGAATTTTTTTGGTTGAGTACGAACCTTTCGTATAATAAAAAGAGTGATTTTATTGATGTTAATGTTAATGGTTAAAACTTGGGTCTTTTAATTAAAGATTAATGCATGATATTTTTTGTTTAGGTACGGAATATTAAAGAATGGTATGAATTGGAGGTAATAATAAGTGAAATTTATTATTATTGTAAACTTTAAAATGCATTGTATATAATAATTTATAGTTACATGATAATGTACATTTATGTTTACAATGCCAATGTATATACTAATTATTATTAAAAAATAGTAAATTTTTAATTACTGCAATTCATTTTTTCCTAAAGAAAATAACTATGACTGAAATGTGATTGTTATTTCATTTGAGTTAAATCTTTTCCATGATTTTTTTTTTTTTTTGGTTCTCAAA